>Ga0114901_1000117_pt1 | contig 66175 bp, 46 predicted proteins | sample MalvireepMed_s16_FD_89686 | JGI IMG/M metagenome (GOLD analysis project Ga0114901, IMG submission 89686) | Marine viral communities from the Global Malaspina Expedition - Malaspina viral metaG DeepMed_s16 | ecosystem: Environmental > Aquatic > Marine > Oceanic | place: Mediterranean Sea... | reverse complement strand
GGGCCCGCTCCCACAAAGAGCGGCCGGGGCTAGTTCAGCGGAAAGTCGGTCCAGCCATCCGTCCAGTCGCGGGCGGCGCCGGGCCGAATGGCGCCGATATAGAGCGCCGACTCGTCCCAGAATTCCCCCTGCGGCGGCGCCACGGCGCCGTCCCGCAGGCCCGAGGTGCCGCCGGGGGCGAAGTCCGGGTTCACGGTGCTGCTCACGTCGCGGCTGAACTGTGGATCCACGGCGAAACGCGCGCCCACGGTGTCGCGGAAGTAGGCGGCTTCGTCGAGGCCACCGTCATCGTCCGCTTCACCACTCTCGTCTTCGAAATAGCTGATGCCACGCCCGCCGATGTCGTTGATCGCCAGGGCCTCGAACGACAGACGGCCGTTGTCCAGGTTGCCCACCGTCACCGCGTCCTTGATGTCCACCGCTTCCCCGGAAAAGCCGTGCATGAACAGATTGTGGAAGTGCCCGCCGGTGCCTTCGCGCAACGTCATGGCGCGGTGGTGGCGGGTGTGGCTGCGCGGGCTCACCAGGGTGACGTTGTACATCACCGGTTCCGACATTGGCTCGGCGTCGTGCTGATTGCCGTTGTTGTCCGCTTCGAAGGCGTTGTCGCCGCTGTTGGGGTGTTGCTGGGCAATCAGGAACTGGACCCGGCCGCGCCAGCCCCAGTCCCAATCCAGGGAATCGTCGCCGGCGCCGGTGATCAGAACATGGCGCAGGTCCGCGGTGCCGCCGAACATCTCCACGCCGTCGTCCAGGGAGCGGTGCACCTGCACGTGGCGGACGATGGTGCCGCTGCCGCAGCCGCCCAGGGTCAGGCCGTTGAGTTCGTTATTGGCGTAGACCTCGAAGCCGGCGAATTCAATGCGCGCGTACTCAATCACGCCGCAACTGCCGTCGGCGTCGTCGCCGCCGAAGGCGCCACGGGTATCATTGGCCGGCACCCCTTCGATCTGCGCGTCGGCCTGATTCACCGGCGCCGAGCCGAGCATCACCAGGCCGCCCCAGTCGCCGGGGGCGCGGGTGCCTCGCGGCTGGCCGCTGGTGAACACGATCGGCATATCGGCGTTGCCGGCGGCGTGCAGGCTGGCGCCGCGGGTGATCACCAGCGCCGAGCCCGGCTGGCCTTCAACGCGGGTGCCCGGCTCGATGGTGAGACGCGCGCCGTCCTCCACATAAACGATGCCCTCCAGCACCCAGGTGCGGTCCGCGGACCAGCGGTGCTCGCCGGTGAGCGGGCCGGCCACCACCTGGCGGCCGGACAGCAAGCCGCTGAGGTGCGGCTGCAGGAACACCCCGGCGGCGATCACCGCCACCAGCACCAGCGTGCCCAGCCCCAGCCACCAAAAGTTCGAAGAGCGTTGTGGCGTGGCGTCGTTCCGGGGCGCGGGCCGGGCAGGGGTGGGGGTGGTGTCGCCGCCGGCCGTGGCGGGGGCGCTGGTTTTATGCAGCAGGCCGCCCTGGCGGTTGGCCGCTTTCAGCTTGCTGCCCAGTTCGCGGATGCGTGGGTGCTCGCTGGAGAGCGCCTTCTCGATCACCTCGGCGCGGTACTGTGAATCGTTGAGCAGGGTATTGAAGTGGATGAAGCGCAGCGAACCGTCGCCGCTTTGATCGTAGTTCTGTTTCAGTTGCCACAGCAGTTCCACGAGCTGTGCCCGTGGTGACGATTCGCCACTCATGATGCCCCCTCCCCGGACGGATTTCCCCATTGCAGGGAACGCAGTCTGGGAGGAGGGCGTTACAGTGCGATGAAATCAGACGCCGAGAATCTTGTCGGCGGCTTTCTCCGCGATCATCACCGTGGGCGCATTGGTGTTGCCGCCCGGCAGCGTCGGCATGATCGACGCGTCCACCACGCGCAGCCCTTCCAGGCCGTGCACTTTCAGGTCCGGGTCCACCACCGCCTGGTCGTCGACACCCATTTTGCAGGTGCCCACCGGGGGGTAAATGTTGTCGCACTTGCGGCGCAGGAAGGCGCGGATCTGTTCGTCGCTCTGCACGTCGGCGCCGGGGGCCAGTTCCTCGCCACGCCAGGGCGCCAGCGCGTCCTGGGCCATGATCTCGCGCATTGCCTTGACGCCGCGCACCATGCCTTCCATATCGTCCGGGTGCTCCAGGAAACGCGGGTCGATCAACGCCGGGCTGCGCGGGTCCGCATCACGCAGACGGATGGTGCCGCGGCTCTTCGGGCGCAGAATGCAGACGTGGCCGGAGTAACCGTGGCCCATGCTGAACATCCAGTTGAGGCCGTGGTTGTCCAGTTTGGCGGCGGTCAGATGCAACTGCAGGTCCGGGCGCTCTTCCTCCGGCCGCGATTTAATGAAGCCGCCGGCCTCCGCCACGTTGGAGGTCAGCTGGCCGCTGCGTTTGGTGAAGAAATCCCACACCGCCTTGGCGCCGGTGAACGGCAGCTCCCAGGAGCCCATGGTGAAGGTGTCGCGGCGCCGGTTGCGGTGGATCACCAACACGTCCGGGTGGTCCTGCAGGTTGCCGCCGACGCCGGGCAGCTCGTGCACCGGGTCGATACCGTGGCGTTTCAGTTCCTGCGGATCGCCGACCCCGGACAGCTGCAGCAACTGCGGCGAGTTGATGGCGCCGCCGGACAGGATCACCTCGCCGGCCTCGATGGTGTGCATGCCGCCCTTGTGCTCCACCTCCACGCCGGTGGCGCGTTTGCCGTCGAAGCGCACCCGGTGCACCAGGGCGCCGGTCATCACCGTCAGGTTGTCCCGTTCCATGGCCGGGTGCAGATAGCCGCGCGCCACGCCCCAGCGTTCGCCGTCCTTCTGGTTCACCTTGTACATCGACATCCCTTCCTGGGTGTCGTTGTTGAAATCATCGGTGGCCGGGTGGCCGGCCTGGACCCCGGCGGTCACGAACGCCTCGCTGACCGGGTGGCGAAATTTCAGTTCGGCGATGTTGAGGTTGCCGTTGACGCCGTGGAACGGGCCTTCGCCGCCGGGCTCGTAGTGTTCACAACGCTTGAACAGCGGCAGCACGTCCTTATAGCCCCAGCCGGGGTTGCCGAGCGATTCCCAGTGGTCGTAATCCCAGGGGTGGCCGCGCGTGTAGCACATGGCGTTCACCGCTGAGGAGCCGCCCAGGGTCTTGCCGCGGGGAATATAAATTTCACGGTTATTGAGCGCTTTCTGCGGTACCGTGTAATAGCGCCAGTTGCGGGCGTTGGAGCGCATCAGCCAGATGATCCCGGCGGGGATGCGAATAAACAGGCTGTTGTCCGCGGGGCCCGCTTCCAGCAGACAAACACGGGTGTTGGGGTTCTCGGACAGCCGGTTGGCCAGTACGCAACCGGCGGAGCCGGCGCCCACGATTACATAATCAAACTGCATGCCGCTCGCCTATGTTCAATGCCTATTTCAGCCACTATACAGCCTGTAGCGCGCTCCTGTTATTGACCCTGTGTATCCGCGCCACGGCCAATGCGGAGCCGCCGCCGGACTGGCGGCACGTGGCCTTCGAGGGCGAGACCCGCTACCAGCTCACCGACGCCGGTTGCTGGCGGGCCAGGGCGGAAGCCAGCGCCTCGGGTCTGGTGCGCGAACAGGCGGTGAATCTGGCCCGCACGCCCTGGTTGAACTGGCGCTGGCGGGCCGCTGAAACGCCGGCCTGGCCGGCGGCGGACGAGCGCAGCAAGCAGGGCGATGATTTTCTGGCGCGGGTCTATGTGATCAAGGAGGGCTGGGTGCCCTGGCGCACCCGGGCGATCAATTACGTCTGGTCGCGCTCGCACCCGCCGGGCAGCCACTGGCCCAACCCCTATGCCGGGCAAGCGGAAATGGTGGTGGTCCAGGGGCCGGACGGCGCAGCCGGGCCGTGGCGCGGGTTCAGCCGCGACGTGGCCGCCGATTTCAAGCGCTTCCATGATATGGAAGTGGACAGCGTGGACGCGGTGGCGATCATGACCGACACCGACAACACCGGCGTGGTCGCCGAAGCCTGCTATGAACTGCCTTCTTTTTCCGCTCAGCCGCAACACGCCCGGCCCTCTGAACGGTAATCACGGTTGCGGACCCGGATTAAGGCTGTTTATTATTCAGGCAGCCGTTTTTCTTTACCTGCTTTCTGATTAGCCGGCCGGGGTCGATTAATCAGAGATCAGGACAGTACCCGCGCCACCCGCCGGCGCGTGCTTTCGAGGCCTGGCGCCGGTGCCTTTTCTCACCGCCGCCCGCCCCCTGTCGCAGAATCGTCACGCTTAAAGACTTTCATGACTCCGCGGAACGCGGAAGAAAAAACGTCGGAACAGGCGAAGGTGCCTATGAGTGAGCGAATTTTGCGGTTGGACAAGGCGGGCACGCCGGTGGAGTGGCTGGACTGGCAGGCCGCCGCGGTGCTCTACGCCCGGGGTCTGGTGACCTGGACCCTGGGCGACGTGATATACAACCTGCGCGGCGGCATGTGCCGTCTGACCGGCGACCGGTCACGACTGTCTCTGCACTCCATCATCGCCTGCGACGGCATCGCCAGCCCGCGCCGCCGCACCCGCCCACCGCTCACCAACCGCGCGCTGTTCCGTCGTGACCAGCATCTTTGTCTGTATTGCGGCAAACCCTACCCGGAAGCCCTGCTCACCCGCGACCATATCCGGCCCACCTCGCGGGGCGGCAAGGACAACTGGCTCAACGTGGTCGCCGCCTGCCGGCGCTGCAATCAGCACAAAGGCGACCGCCTGCCGGAAGAGATCAACATGGAGCTGCTGGCGCTGCCCTACGTGCCGAATATGGCGGAATACCTGGCGCTGATTAACAGCCACCGTATCCGCGGCGACCAGATGGCCTTCCTGCGCAGCCAGTTCGGCAAGAACAGCCGGCTATTACTCTAATGAGGGTGAAGTGCGTGAATTTTCTGTGAAGGTCTTTGCTTTGTAAAATAATGCCTCCATAGGCGCCGGTTTTGGTCCCTGAGTGAAGAACATTGCTTGTTTGTTCACGCAGCGACTGGCAACTTACACGTTATAATTATTTTAACGTTCGGGAAGCCACCTTGGCGCGTTTTTCTCTTTTTATCGTTTGCTTGCTTCTGCCTTTGACGGTGTCCGCCGGACTCCGCTCCGCCGCCTTCTACTATGGCCCGGATATCCCCTGGAATGAGCTGGCTGTATTCGACCTGCCGGTGGTGGAGGCGGCACAGAGTGACGCGCCGCCCGCGCATTTGGTGGGGGAATTCTATGCTTATGTCAGCCTGGGCGAAGTGCTGCCCTCGAGAGATTACGCGTCCGGTATCAAGCCGGCGTGGGTTCTGGGCGAAAATCGTGACTGGCAAAGCCGGGTTCTGGATCTGACCAACGAGAATCTCCGCGGTTATTTGGTGGAGGAGGTGATCGCCCCGTTGTGGGCGCAAGGCTACCGGAAGTTCTTTTTCGACACCCTCGACAGCTATCGTCTGATAGAGGGCACTTCCGGTGATCTGGAAGCACAGCGTGAAGGTCTGCGGACGCTGATCACTGCTATTGCCGAGGCCTTCCCGGGTGCCCGGTTTATTTTGAACCGTGGTTTTGAGCTTCTGCCTGCCGTCCATGAACACGTGGACGCGGTCGCGGCGGAGTCGTTGTATCAGCGCTGGGTGCCCGCGGAGAAGCGCTACCAGCCGGTCCCGGAAGAAGATCGAAAGTGGCTGCTCGACCGGTTCGAGGAAGTTCGTGAGCGCTACAGTCTGCCTACCATAGCGATTGATTATGCACCGCCGGGCGACCGCGCCGGCGCCCGCGCTTTGGCCGAGCGTATTAAAGCCCGGGGCGTGATTCCCTGGGTCAGCAACCCGGCTCTGGACATGCTCGGGGTGGGGCAAATCGAGGTGATGCCACGCCGGGTTCTGGCGGTTCATGGCGAACCGAAAGGCAGCCGCTGGGAGCAGAGTGAGCTGGTGCGCTTTGCCCTGATGCCTATGCAATTCCTGGGGCTGGTCCCGGATATGCGGGATGTCGGCGATCCGATGCCCGAAGGTACGCTGACTGGCCGGTATGCCGGCATCGTCACCTGGATCAATGAGCCTGATCGGGTGAACGGCCGGTTTCGAAAATGGCTGGCCGCTCAAGTGGCCAATGGCGTGCCGGTGGTGATCCTCGGACAGATGCCCTTTGACCCCCAGGATCCGATCAGCAAGCCGTTTGGTTTGCAAGCGCAACCGACGCCCCGGACTCTCCCCCGGGTGGTGGAACAACACCCGGCGATGGGGTTCGAAGCGCCGTTGCCGGCGTTACTGGAAATCGCCGCGCCGCTGACCCTCGACGTCGGTGAATCCTGGTTGCGGCTTGCCGCCGGCGACCACGAGTATACGCCGGTGGCGGTCACCGATTGGGGGGGCTATGCCCTGGATCCGTTCGTGGTGCGCTCCACGTTGCCGACCATTACCAGTGAGGAAACCACCGACCGCTGGATGCTCCAGCCGCTGACCTTTCTGCGCGAGGCGCTCAAGCTGCCGGCGATGCCGGTGCCCGATGTGACCACGGAAAATGGGCGGCGGTTGTTCTTTGCGCATATGGACGGCGACGGTTTTCCCAATCTCGCGGAAGTGGAAGGCTATCGCGGCCAGGCTGCCGGCGAAGTGCTGCTGCAGGAGATACTCAAGCGCTACCGGGTACCCACCACCCTTTCGGTGGTCGAAGGCGAGGTGGCGAAGACCGGGCTCTACCCGAAACGTGCCGACGAGCTGGAAGATATCGCCCAACGCATGTTCGAGTTGCCGCACGTGGAGGCGGCCACGCACACTTATTCGCATCCGTTTTACTGGTATGAGGCCAGCCAGAAACCGGACGCGATACTCGGCAGTGAGGGCCCCCTGCGACTGAACATCCTCGGTTATAAACTGGATATTCAGCGCGAACTGGTCGGGTCCGCCGACTACATGGAAGAGCGGCTTTTGCCGCCCGGCAAGGACGTGGAGATGGTGCTGTGGAGCGGTGATACCAAGCCCACCGAAGAGGCCCTGGAAATCGCCCGAAAAAACGGCCTGCTGAACATGAATGGCAGCGATACCTTGATTACAGAGAGCGCGCCGAGCTGGACCTTGATCAAGGGCATCGGCCTGCCCAAGGGCGATGAATACCAGGTTTACGCACCGAATCAGAACGAGAACGTGTACACCGGCAATTGGCGCGGCCCCTTTTATGGTTTCCAAAGAGTGATCGAAACGTTCCAGCTTACCGGTGAGCCGATTCGCTTTAAGCCGATCAATGTGTACTACCACACCTATATCGCCAGCAAGAACGCCTCCCTGACCTCGTTGCGCCGGGTCTTTGATTGGGTGCTCTCTCAGCCGGTGCATGCCGTGTTTGCCTCGGAGTATGTCCGCAAGGTATTGGATTTCAACCGGATGGTGGTGGCCCGTGACGGCGACGGCTGGCTGATACGGGGCGGGGGTGAGCTGCGCACCTTGCGTGTGCCAGCCGGTGTGGCGCTGCCCGATCTGGCGCGCAGCGCGGGTATTGCGGGCTACCAAGAAGGCGGCCCCGGGCCTTATGTGCACATGAGCGGCGAAACGGCCCATTGGCGTAGCGGCGATGCTGGTAAAGACATCGGGCTTTGGTCGGCCAATGCCCGGCTCACGGCGTTTGAGCGAAACGGAAGCACCCTGCGCTTTTCCCTGCGCGGCTATTTGCCGCTGTCGTTTACCCTGATGCAACCTGCGGACTGTGTGTTGCGCCAGGGCGAGCAGGTGATCGAACCGGCGCGGCGCGATGGACGTCTTTACCAATACAGGAGCGACCAGCGTGAGCTCAACGAGCTACGGCTACAGTGTCGACAGTGAACGCCGCCGGGTCATCGGGCTGACCGAACTGGCCGCGCTTGTCGTTCTGGTGGCGGTGGTGTGCTGGCTGGTGTTCCCCCGCGATCTCTCCGACACCCTGCGGAATGCGGACCTGGACGCGGTCACTTTGTCCTATTCCACGGCCTGGCTGAAAGCGAAACCTGATGATCATGAGCTGCGCCTGGTTCTGGCTCGCGACTTGATCGAGTTGGGGCGCTTTGCGGAAGCCGACAAGCAATTGGATTATGTTGCCGCGAAGACGGCCCGGCCCTCGCTGCTGGATGAGGTGCAATGGCTGCAAGCGCGTTTGCCGTTCGTGGCGTTGATGGCTATGGCACCGGCTGAGCGCGGTGGTAGCGCGTTGAGTGCCCGCGCCAGAGTGGCGTTAGCGAAGGTGCGGCCGGAACGGCTGGAGACGGCACAGTTGCAGCGGTACGCCGAGATGGCTCTGATTATGGGCAATCTGGACCTGGCGGTGAGTGCCTATCATTTGCTCGCGGTTCAGGCACCGCCGGCATGGCAATGGCATCGCAAGGCCGGCGACGCGCTGTTGGCCCGGGGCCGGTACGCTCGAGCCTCCGAGGAATACATCCTGGCGATGCGAGCGCAGCAAGACGGAGCCGGGCGCGCTGACTTTTTGAAAGCGGTAAGTACCCTTCAGGCGGGCGGATTATCCGGCCAGGCTTTGGGTGTGGCCGCTCGTTGGGAAGGTACGTTTTTGAACGACTCGGAGGTACTTTATCGCCTTATGAGCCTGGCGCGTGCCGCTGGAGATGGTGTGCGGGCACAACACTATGCGGTGCTGTTGTTGCGCCTCCGGAAAGACGAGGTGCGCCAGTGAAACGGAAGTGGTTGTGGCTGGCACCGCTGGCGGTGGGCGTTTCGATCAGTGCCGTGGCTCAGGTGCCAGTACCGTACGAGCACCGTTACTACGATGACGGTTATCAGGTCTTCGTCGGTAACGGCAATCTGCCACGTGCCCGGGAAGTGGTGGAGAACGCACTCTATTGGCGTCCCGCCGATCCGATGTGGTTGCAGAGGTTGGCGCAGGTCGCTGGGTGGCAAGGCGATGTGGAGCTGTCTCTGGCGGCCTGGTTGAAACTGGCGGAATCTGATAACAGCGATTTGGCGTGGCAGCGGGTACTGGAATTGGCTCCGGCGACGTTCAACAACGAGTTGGCGCTGCGCGCCCGCCGCCGATTGCTGCGCAACGACCCTCGAAACGAAACACTGGTCGCCTTGGTGGCCGCTGAGTACGAACGCCTGGGGCGGCCTGAAGAGGGCATAGCGTTCCTGGATGACTGGAGTGAGCGGCACCCCAGCCCCACGGTGTTTGAAGTGCTGCAGCGCCTCGCCGAGCAGAGCGGCCACGATGCTGAAGCGATCCGTTATTACCGTGCGTTCATGGACCGTTACGGCCCGCGCCCGCGAATGGCCTGGCACGCGGCGGATCTGCTGTGGCTGCGTGGCGAACGTGAACGCGCTTACCGGGCGTTGCGACGGGACGCGGACGGGCTCTCTTATGACCCCAACCTGACCCGACGCCTGGCGGTGATGGCCACGGAGCTCGGCGACTGGCCCGCCGCACTGAACGATTACCAGCGGCTTTTCGCCAAGGGGCATGCCAGCGTCGGGGACGGCTACCGCTACTTGACCCTGGCGCGCTATCAGGCGCCCGAGCGGGTGGCTTCGATTTTGCGCCACCTGTGGGAGCAAAGCGACGATCCACGCCTGGCGGTCAGCTATCTTTATGCGTTGCGCGAAGATGGCGACAAGCGTGCCATGGCACTGTTCTTCGAGGGTTTGTCCGAACAGGAGCGCCGCGCCTTCTATCAGGATCGGGGTTTCCTGCTGGTTTACGCCGACTATCTGCAGTGGACCGGCCAGCCGGAGCGGGCCCGGTCGGTGTTGCGGCAGGCCCTGGCGCTGGCGCCGGACGACGTTGAAGTGCGGATGTCCTGGCTGTGGTTGCTGATCGGTCTGGGCGATGACAGCACGCTCACCGGCAGCCTGGTGCGTTGGCACGACCAGATCGCTTACGACCCACGCTATCTTGAGGTGTTGGCGGCTGCGTTCATGGCGCTTGATCAGCCGGAGCAAGCCTTGCGATATGAAATGGCGTTACTGAAAGGCGACCTGGACAATTGGCGCCGCCGCTGGGCTTACGCCCAGGCGTTACTGGCCGCCGGCCGGGAAGACCAGGCCTGGCCGATGTTGCGTCAATTGTGGCGCGACCCACCACCGGCGGACACCATCAACGAGCTGGATCGCCCGCTCTACAACGAGATGCGCAGCGCCTTGGTGGCACGGTTTGAGAACGGTGACACCCAGCTGCGCTTCCAGCAGCGCCAATGGGCCGCCACCAAGCCGTCCGAACGCGCCCAACGTGCCGAATGGCTGGCGCAGTGGTCGCTGGGGGTGAACGCGCGGGAGTTGGCCCGGCTGTGGTACCTGCGCCAGCAGCAGTGGCGACCGGAGGGCCTGCCGCCCGGCTCAGCGCTGGCTTTGGCGACTCTGGAAGACGACCGTCTGGCGATTCGCGAACTGCGGGACCAGCACGGCGAACAACTGACGGCGGGTGAGCGCCTGGAGGCCGACAACACCCTGGGTCGCAAGCGTCTCGCCGCCGCGCAGTTGGCGGAGCAACAGCGGTACGCACCGCAAGTGGCGGACCAGCACCCGCAGCAGGAAAGCCTGTTTTTGCCCGCCGAAGAGAATGTCGCCGTCAACCTGGAACACCGTCGCCAGGGCGCCTTGGATATGAACAGCGTCGAAGTGTCTCAGACTCAGCCTCTGGGCGACCGCTGGGGGCTTCGCTTCACGGCGCAACAACACCGGTTCAGCAGCAACGATGACGCGATTCTGGCGGTCAATGAGCGCGAGCAGCGATTCAGTGTCACGGCGCGGCGCGAAGGGCGGCGTTTGGATACCAGCCTGAGCGCCGGGCATCGCGATATTTTCGATTACCAGGGTCCCGATTTAACCCTGGCCTTTGCCGGCGAGCTCGGCCGCGCGTGGCGCTGGGAAGGTTCCTATGAATGGCAGGCGCCCGCCGATGAGACCTCGGAATTGTTGTTGGCCGGGGACCGGACGGGCGCGGCGCTCTCGCTGAGCTGGTCGCCGGTGTCCAACTGGCAGAATGGTGTCTCGGTCGCGCAGTATGACTATCAGGACCTGGAAGATCGCGATCTAGGCCAAGGCACACGAGTCAGTGCGCAGAGTACCTGGCGCCCTTGGTTGTCGCGCTTTTCGCCCGGCCTGCGCGTGCGCCATACCCGGGCGTCATTCAGTGGCCAGAGGGCGTTAAGTGGCGAAATCGGTGTGATGCAGCCTGGCGCGGAGGCGCTGCCTGCGGTGCCGCAAAGCTATCGCGAGACGGAGCTGGCGCTGCTGCTAGGGTCGCCGGATGTTCATTTGCGCCCACACCGCATTCAAGCCTGGGGTGAACTGGGCGTCACCGACAACAGTATTTCCGGCACTGGTTTTAATGCCCGGGTGGGCGCCGAAGGCCCGTTGCTGGGGCGCGACGCCTGGCGCTTCTATCTGGAGCGCGGGCTGAATACCGGCGGGGCCGATGAAGACAGCTATCGCGCCGGGTTCGATTACCGGTTCTACTATTAACAGGGGTTTATCAGGAGAAACGCATGAAATTGTCATTAATCGTACTCTGCACCGCCGTACTGGCGCTGACCGGGTGCTCGACGCATATGCGCAGTACCCAGGATGTGTCGTTCGAGCGGCAGGCGCGCTGGCTGGTGCTGCCGTTGACCAATCGAACCACCACGCCCCAGGCCGGCCTACGCGCCCAGGCTATCGTCGAAGCGGTGCTCGCCCAACACGGAGCTCGTCCGGTGGTGGCCTTCGAGCAGGAAAACGGCGAAGGCGTGTTGTTCGAGGCGGGCTCGGAGGAAAGCCGGCAGGCCATGCGCGCCTGGGTGGCCGAGCAGAACGGGCGCTATGTGGTGTCCGGCGTGGTCCATGAGTGGCGTTATAAAACCGGCGTCGACGGCGAGCCCGCCGTGGGCGTGATGATTGAGATCCGTGACCCCGCCGGTGAGCTGCTTTACAGCGGCACCGGTTCGCGTGCCGGTTGGGCCCGTCAGTCACTGGGCGAGACCGGGCAGCGTGTTGTTGACGATCTGATCGCGCCGGTGATCGACTGATGCTCAGCAACCTCGGCGACAATCGCCTGGCGCGGTTTCTCGCGCCCCCCAAGCTGGGGGCCATGGCCTGGTTGGAAGCGCCCTTGTTGGTGGTAATGGCGGTGCTGGTCGGTTTTTTAGTACGCCCGGACGATCCGCTTATGTTTCAGGGTGGTATCCGCTGGAGCATCGTGGTGGTGCTTTTGGTGGCGTTGCGGTACGGCTCCTTGCTGGGCTCCTTAGGCATGCTGACCTTGTTGCTCGCCTGGTTTGCCTGCAAGGCGTTGGGCCTTTATCCGGGACTGGCCTTCCCCGAGCTCACGTTCCTGGGCGGCTATATTATTGTCCTGATCACCGGTGAATTCGCCGATATGTGGCGGGTACGGCTGGACCGTGCGGAAAGCCGCGCCGGTTATACCCTGGATCGGCTGCAGAACCTTACCCAGCGCCATGTACTGCTGCGGTTATCCCATGATCGACTGGAAGAGAACCTGCTGGTTCGCCCCTATACGGTACGCGATGCCTTGCTCAGCCTGCGCGACGTGATGATGGACGAGAGTCACTCGGAAGCGCTGCCCGCGGGCGATGAGCTGCTGAATTTGCTGGCGGATTATTGTCAGTTGCAACGTGGCGGCCTGTACGCGGTAACCGGCGGCGGCATCAATCCAGAACCGGTGGCGTTGTTGGGGCAGAACGCACCTTTGGATCTCGAAGACCGTTTGCTCAAGCATGCGTTTGAAAGCCGGCAAATGGCCCACGTACAGATGGCCGGCGAAGGGTATGGCGGCATTTACTGGGTCGCGGCCCCGGTGATGAACAGTGGTGGACAGCTGATCGGCATGGTGGTGGTGGAACGGATGCCGTTTCTTTCCATTCACCAGGAGACCCTGCAACTTTTCGGACTATTGCTTAATTTCTACGCCGACGTGGTGCAGCACGGCCCGGAGGTGGACCACCTGATCGACGTGTGGCCCGGTATGCCCGCGGTGTTTGGCCGTGAGCTGGTCGCGTTGGCTAACTTGTCCGCTGCGAAAAAAATCGATACCACGCTGATTCTATTCACCCCGGACGATAGCGCCCAATCCCGTCAGATCGTCGAAGGCCTGTATCGGGGGCGCCGTAACCTGGATGGTTACTGGTGGGTCGATCAAGAAAGTCACCAGTTGATGTTATTGATGCCGATGACGGGGCCGTCCAGTTTCGAGAGTTTCTTGCGTCGTGTGGAAGAGTGGCTGGCCGAGGATTATGCGTTCGCCAGCCTGGCGCAGGCCGGAGTCAGCTATGTCCACCATTCACTCGATAAACGCCCGGTCAAAGCACAGATCGAAGAGATGCTGGTAGAGGCCGGTAATGGTTGAAGTCCGCTGGTTGCTATACGCCCTGGTCTTGGAGCTGGCATCGCTGGTATCGCTGTTGTCCGCGTCCAGCGAGCTTAGCCTGTTCATCACCTATCTGGGTACTCATCTGGTGGCGTCGATGCTGTTGGCGTCGGCGGTGTGGGCATTGTTGCCTTCGGGGTTTCGAAAGCCCGCCGTAGGCTCATGGGCGTTGACGTTTTCACTGGCTTTCTTTGTGCCGGTATTCGGTTTGGTGGGCATATTGGGAGGTGTGTTGGTTGGCTACCTTCTGCCCGCGGTGTTCCGCGACGAACCCTTCGTGGGTGTGGACGCACCGGTCTTCACGCCGGTGCCCGCACCAGCGTTGGCCGGCTTTCGCCAAGAGGACCTGAAGGGCCTTTTGAAGTCCACCGACACGCCCGTGGAGCTCCGGCTGCAAAGTATGTTGACGGTGCGTGGTATGCCCACCCGTTCCACGGGGCGGGTATTGCGTGAAACCCTTGGCGATGCATCCGATGACGTGCGATTGCTCGCCTATGGGATTCTCGATCAAAAAGAAAAAGCAATCACCCAGCAGATCGACAGGGCCATTATTTTGTTAGAAAGCGCTACGCAGGCGCGCCGCTATCGTCTCTATCGGCGTCTCGCGGAGCTCTACTGGGAACTGAATTTTCAAGATCTGGTGCAGGGTGACATTCGCAGGCTGGCGCTGGAGCGGGCGTCGTTCTATGTGGACCGCGCTCTTTCCGAGCGGCCTGATGATGCCGGTATGTGGTTGCTCCGCGGACGTATTCTACTGACCGATGAAGAGCTAGAGCACGCTGAAGAGAGTTTTCTGCATTGCCGTCAGCTCGGGCTGCCACCCTCGAGGGTTAACCCCTGGCTTGCTGAACTGGCCCTGCTTCGCGGTCAGTTGGGCCGTGTTCGAGAGTTGATGACGCCGATATCGGATGACACACAGTTCTCATCGCTGAAGGAATCAGTCCAATACTGGAGAGACGCATGAGCTTGCCGCGCGCCAACAGCGCCGATATTTGTCTGCTTCTGGAGGGAACCTTTCCCTACGTCAGCGGCGGTGTTTCCAGTTGGGTGAATCAGATTATACGGGGGTTTCCAGAGTACACCTTCGCCTGCTGTTTCGTCGGCAGCCGGCCGGAGGACTATGGTGAGATGAAGTACGACCTGCCGGATAACGTGGTGCATCTGGAGGTTCACTATCTGCATGATCAGGGCACCAAGGCGGAAAAGAAAGCCGCGCAAGGGGACCGGAGCATGTTCGAGGACGTCGATCGTTTCCACCGCATGGTCCGCAGCGGCCGCGTCAGCGAGGAGCGTAACCGTCTGTTCACTAAGCTGATCGGTGAACTGGGGGATGGCGGCGCCTTATCCGAAGAGGCTTTTCTGCACAGCCGGTCAAGCTGGGATCTGATTTCGGAGAGCTATCGACGCTACAGCCGTGACCCGTCTTTCGTGGATTATTTCTGGACGGTGCGGATTATGCATGCGCCGATCTGGATTCTGAATCGCATCGCCGACAACCTTATTCCCGCCAAGATGTACCACACTATTTCCACCGGCTATGCCGGATTTCTTGGCGCTCTGCTGCGCCGCAAGACCGGCCGCCCGCTGCTGCTTTCGGAGCACGGTATTTACACCAAGGAGCGAAAGATAGATCTATTCCAAAGTGAGTGGATTAGCGATAACCGGGGCCTGGTGGAACGCAACAACGTGGAAATGGCCTATTTTCGCGAAAAGTGGATCAATTTTTTCCAAGAGTTGGGCCGCGAATGCTACCAGGCGTCGGATCAGATCGTAGCTCTCTACGAGAATAACCGTCTTCGCCAGGTTGCCGACGGTGCGCCGCCACCGCGCACGCAAAACATCCCCAACGGCATCAATCTGCCGGCGATGCAAGCGGTGCGCGCCCAGCGCGGTGAGACGATCCCTCCGGTGGCCTGTTTGATCGGCCGCGTCGTCCCGATTAAGGATGTAAAGACCTTCCTGAGATCGATGCGCACCGTGGTCAACGTGATGCCGGAAGCGCAAGGCTGGATCGCCGGACCGGAGGACGAGGACGAAGAGTACGCGGCGGAATGCCACGCCCTGGTCAGCAGTTTGCAGCTTGACGATAACGTGCGTTTCCTCGGTTTTCAGAAGATCAGCGAGCTGCTACCGAAAGTGGGTGTGGTGGTACTCAGTTCGATCAGCGAGGCGTTGCCTCTGGTGCTTTTGGAAGGCTTCGCCGCCGGGGTGCCGGCGGTGTCCACGGATGTGGGGTCTTGCCGGCAATTGATCGAAGGCTTTGGCGAAGAAGATCGTGCGCTAGGGTCGGCCGGTGACGTGGTGGGTATCGCCAACCCGGAAGCACTGGGGCACGCCGTGGCCGACCTGTTACGCGATGATCAGCGCTGGTACCAGGCTCAGCAGGCGGGCATTCGCAGAGTGGAAAAGTACTATACCCAGGAAATGATGTTCTCTGCCTACCGGTCCCTGTACCAGGGGCTTCTACGACAGGCCGAGGTGGCGGATAACGAGAGCACCGTCCCTACCCTGGACCAGGAGGCACGCTGATGGCGGGTATCGGTTTCGAGCTGCGCAAACTATTACGACAGGACACCTTGCTGGGCATGATGCGTGCCTATGCCTACGCCGGCGTAATCGGTTCCGGCCCCTGGGTGCTGTCGATTATTGGCATTTTGATCATCGGTTTGGTCAGTCTGTCGGTGGTTTCGCCCGCGGAGGCGGTCACGCAGTTCCAGGTCACGGTGACTTATATTATCGCCTTCAGCCTGATCCTGACCGGCACCTTGCAACTGGCCTTCACTCGCTTCTGCGCCGATCGTATCTTCGAGGAACGGGAGGACGTGATTCTGCCCAATTTCGGCGGCGTCACGTTATTGGTCACGGTGGTTAGCGGGCTGTTCGCGTTACCGGTGGCGTTGTTTCTGTTCCCGGACCAAAGCGTGCTGTTTCGCGTCGTATTAGTGGCCAGCTTCGTGGTGGTGAGTAATATCTGGATCGCCACCATCTTTCTGTCCGGTATGAAGCAGTATCAGGCCATCGTGTTGCTGTACGCCCTCGGTTACACGTTAACGGTGGGGGTGTCTTTTCTACTGCGTATCATGAACCTGGAAGGGCTGTTGATCGGCTTTCTGATCGGTCAGGTGTCTCTGCTGGGCGGAATGCTGGTTTTGATTGTGCGCGCCTACCCGGCGCGCCGATCGGTGGCGTTCAATCTGTTCGAGCGCCGCTGGCTCTATCCCAGCCTGATGTTGGTGGGGCTTTTGTTTAACGCCGGGATATGGGCGGACAAGATTATTTTCTGGATGGATAGTGGCACCGGTAGCGCGGTGATAGGGCCTCTGCGCGCCTCCTTGATTTACGACATTCCAGTGTTCTTGTCCTATTTGTCACTGATCCCCGGCATGGCGGTGTTTCTGGTGCGTATGGAAACCGACTTCGTGGAGTACTACAGCAATTTCTACGACGCGGTTCGGGAAGGCGGATCCTTGTCGTATATTGAAGATATGCGCAACCAAATGGTCTCCACCATTCGCCTGGGTGTGTTTCAGATCGTGAAGATCCAGGCCATCGGTGCCTTGTTGATCATGGTGGTGGCGCCGGACATTTTCGTTACCCTGGGCATCTCCAATCTGTACTTGCCGTTGCTCAAGGTGCAACTGGTGGCGGCAGGCCTGCAGGTGGTCTTCCTGGCGGTGATTAACGTGTTCTGTTATCTGGATCAGCGCCGCATCCTGGTTTTTCTCACCGCGTTGTTCCTGGTGCTTAACGTGATGCTGACTCTGGTCAGCCTTCAGTTAGGCCCACAGTTCTTCGGCTATGGGTTCCTGTTGGCGCTGGCGGTATCGGTGGTGGTCGGGCTCTGGCTGGTGCAGCGCAGCATGGGCCGCCTGGAATACCAGACCTTCATGCTGCGGTCCGGCTAGCCAAAAAAAACGGCGTCCAGAGGACGCCGATGAATCGTTTGGCTCGGGAGAGCTATCACGGAGCAGTACTCCGCTAGTCGACGGATGGGACCTCGTCGACGAATGGGAGTATGTCTGTGACCGATTTCAAAAACATTAGCTGTACAGCCGTTCATAAACGCTTCGTTGGCCAATAATTCGCCGTCGCTGATCAGCCGCCCCCGGGCATCAGCCCGCAGGCTCCGAGCACGGTCTGCCAGCGCTCGGTGTGGGCCCGCAGCGCCTGATCCAGGCGCGCTGCCTGGCCCCGGGGGCCGAAATAGTGGGCCAGCCACTGATCCAGCGCCGGGTTGGCGCCGCTGCTGACCGCCCGCAACGCCCGCAGGCGGTCGTCCAGCCGGCGCCGGCGACGGTCCAGATCCGCCAGATACGGTTGTACCTCCTGCCCGTAGACACTATCCAAAAGATTGCGCAGATAGCGGGCCCTTTGGCTGGCCCGGCCCCGCGGGCAGAGGCTGTCCTCGTCCAGCGATTCGAGCATGCCCAGGGCCTGCTCCAGGGCCACCCGGGCGGCGGCGATCTCGCGCAGCACCGCGCCGCCGGCGGCGCCACCGGCCAGGGTGGCCAGGTGCCGTTCCAGGTCGGGCAGGGCATCCGGCGGCGGCGACTCACGCAGCGCCCGCCCGGCGCTCGCCAGGCCGCCCAGGGCTTCCAGGCCCCGGGCGGAATCGCCGGCCGGGCCCGGCGACTGGTTCAGAAAGCCCCGCAACTCATCGCTGGCCCAGGTGGCGTTCCAGAACAGGTCGCCGAGGCTGTCACGCTTTACCTCCAGGGTGCGTTCCAACAGGCCGATCAGTTCCGGGTCTTCCAGGGCTGCGCCGTTCAGACAGCGTTGCCCTCGCTCAATAAAGGTGAGCTCGTAATCCAGCCGCAGGGAGGCGCTGCGCAACTTGCCCAGGGCGCTGTTGCGCTCACTGACCAGCGACATCAGGTCGCAATGGCGCAAACCCAGATAGTTGAGCAGCCCGGTACGCAGGTCCGGCAGCGGGCGGCGCAGCGCCGCGTTGCCCGGGTAGGGCCGCAGCTCCAGGGCGGCCGCCGACGGCACCGGTTGCCGGGTGAGGCGTTCCAGGCGGGCCAGGTAGTCCTGCCAGCGGGCGGCCACCGGGTCTTCGGGCCACAGCGCCAGGCCGGCGGTGGCCGCCAGGGCGATCAGCGCAACCGCCAATACGGTTTTCTTCATGGCGCGGTCTGTGTCATGGGGCGCGGGTCCCGCTGCATTTCAGTACGATTTTACCTTGTGCGAGGAGGGCGGCCTTTGGCAACTGTGCTACCTTTTTCAGAAACACTCTCCCCGTGTATAAGCCCAAGGCGGTCAAAGGAATGCGATTACAACACTTAGGCGTGCTGTTTCTGGCCCTCTCCCTGCTGGCCTGCGACACCGCCGAGGAACCCGGCCCGGCGTCCTCCAGCGGGGAGACTTCCCCGCCAACCTCTTCCCCGGCCAGCGACGGCGAAGACGCCGCCCCCATGGACAGCCGCTGGCGCAGCCACCTGGACAGCTGGCCCACCGGCGCAGTGAGCGCCCGCGCGCCGCTGGTGGTACGTTTCACCCACCCGGTGGTCGCCGAGGAGGCACTGGAACAGCCCGCCGAAGGCGTCGCCCGTCTGGCGCCGGAGGTCGGTTTCAAGGCGGTGTTCACCGACCGCGACCGCCTGGAAATCCGCCCCGACGCGCCGCTGGAACGGGGCCGGGAATTGACGCTGACGCTGTTTCCCCAGGAACTGTCCGGGGTCGACGACGGCCTGCCGCCACTGACGCTGCCGCTGACCGTGCTGCGCCAGCAACTGAGCCTGCGGGTGGACGCGCTGGCGCCGGTGGATGGGGCGCCGGCCCGCATGCGCCTGAACGGCGAGCTGACCACCGCCGACCAGGCGGACCCGCTTGCGGTCCAGTCGGCCCTCACCGCCAGCCAGGCGGACCGGCGGTTGGACATTGAATGGCACCACGGCGCCGCCGGGCTCAGCCACGGGTTCCGGATCGGCGGTATTCGCCGCGACGGCGAACCGGCGCCGGTGGTGCTGCGCTGGGACGGCGAGCCGCTGGCGGTGGAGGAGAGCGGCGAACGGGAGTACCCGGTACCGGCCGAGGGCGCCTTCCAGGTGACCGCCGCGCGCACCCTCAGTTACCCGCAGCCGCACATCCGCGTGCAGTTTTCGCAGCCGCTGATGGGCAGCCAGGACACCGCCGGTCTGGTGCGAGTCAACGGCGAGGAGGCCCGCGTGCGCATCGACGGCAGCCGGCTGCTGGTTTACCCCGGCGGCGAGACCGGAGACGACGGCGCCGTAACCCTGACCGTCGGCGCCGGCCTGCGCAGCGCGTCACGGGCCCGCCTGGACCGCGAGTTCAGCGAGGATCTGGTGCTGCGCGTGGCCAAACCCGGCGTTCGCTTCGTCGGCGACGGCGTGATCCTGCCCGCCGGCGAAACTCTCAGCGTGCCGTTCGAGGCGGTGGGCACCCGCGCGGTGAAGGTGCAGGCGTTCGAAGTGTTCGCCGACAACATCGCCGGTTATCTGCAGAACAACGACCTCGACGCCGATTACGCGGACGCCCGCCACGGCCGCTACCTGTGGCAGAAGACCCTGAGCCTGCCGCCGGACGGTGACGGCGACTGGCAGCGCTACCGGCTGGACCTCAGCGAATTAATGGCGCGCCACCCCAACGGTCTGGTGCGCCTGACCCTGAAGATCGACGCCGACACCATCGACTACCAATGCCAGGGCGAGGGGCCGAGCCGCACCGCCGAGTTGCCGGACAACTTCGAAGGGCCGGGCCAGGATGACGGCGGCGACCGCCTGCGCCGCTACTACGACAACGCCGGCTACCTGAGCTGGCAGGAGCGCGACAACCCCTGCGCCGACGCCTACTACCAGTACAACGAGCGCGCCGAATCCTCACGCGCCTTCCTGGCCTCCAACCTGGGCCTGATCGCCAAGCAGGGCGAGGACGACCGGCTGATCGTGGTGGCCACCCATCTGGACAGCAACGCGCCGGCCAGCGGCGTGCGCGTCACCGTGCACAACTACCAGCACCAGCAGCTCGCCGAGGGCACCACCAACAGCGACGGCGAAGCCACCCTGGGCGTGGACGGCACACCGTTTTATCTGGTCGCCCACCATGGCGACGACCGCGGCTATCTGAAACTGGCGCGCAACCAGGCGCTGCCCACCAACCAGTTCAACACCGGCGGCGAGCGGGTGCGCGACGGCCTCAAGGGCTTCTTCTACGGCGAACGGGATGTATGGCGCCCGGGCGACGACATCCATCTCACCTTTATGCTCGACGACGCCGACGATCGTATTCCCGACGACCACCCGCTGACCCTGGACTGGTTCGACCCGCGCGGCGACAAGGTGGCCGAATACACCAACAGCGAGCCGGTGGGGCAGTTCTACACCTTCACCCTGAGCACCGCCGAGGACGCGCCCACCGGCAACTGGCGCGCGGTGGCGCGGATCGGCGACCGTTATTTCGATACCCCGCTGCGGGTCGAGGCGATCAAGCCCAACCGGCTGAGCATCGAGCTGGACCTGCCCGACGCCCTGGACGCCGGCACCGCCAACCCGGTGACCCTGCACAGCCAGTGGCTCAACGGCGCCCGCGCCGGCGGCCTGAAAGCCGACGTCAAAGCCAGCCTGAGCAACGCCGCCACCGGCTTTGAAGGCTACGACGGCTTCGCCTTCGACGACCCCACCCGCAGCCTAGGCGCCGAGCCGTTCACGGCCTTCGAAGGCAAGCTCGACAACCAGGGCGACGCGCGCTTCCCGCTCGATCTGCCGGAGCTGACCCCGCCGGGCATGGCCGCCGCCACGCTCACCACCCGGGTGTTCGAAAACAGCGGCGACTACAGCACCCAGGTGCGCCGCGTACCGGTGCGCCCCTACCGGCACTGGGTGGGCATGCGCGTGCCGGAAGGCGACGGCTGGGGCGGCGCCCTGGGCCGCGACCGGGACCACGAGATCGGCTTCCTGACGCTGGACCGGGACGGCAAGCCCGAGGCCGGCCGCGACCTGACCCTGAGCCTGTACCGCATCGACTGGCGCTGGTGGTGGGACCGCGGCGACGACAACCTGACCAACTTCATCAGCGACCCGCACACCGAAAAACTGCGCCAGGACACCCTCACCACCGACACCGACGGGCGCGCCCAGTGGACCCTGGCCGGCGCCGATTACGAATGGGGCCGGCACCTGCTGCGGGTCTGCCAGAGCGACGGCCGCCACTGCGTCAGCCGCACCGTCTATCTGGGCTGGAGCGGCGAACGCGGCGCCCAGGGGGACGCCGCCACCCGGCTGTCGCTGAGCACCGACCGGGACCACTATCAGGTGGGCGACACCGCCCGCGTGCAGGTGCCGGTGAGCGGCCAGGGCCGCCTGCTGGTGAGCCTGGAAAACGGCGCCCGGGTGCTCGACCACTACTGGCTGGAAGCCGGCGAGCAGGGCGACACCCTGACCCTGGAAGTGCCGGTCACCGCCGCCATGGCGCCCAACGTCTATGTCCACGTGGCGCTGCTGCAGCCCCACGCCGGACGCGACAACGACCGGCCGATCCGCCTCTACGGCATCGCGCCGCTGCTGGTGGACGACCCGGCCACCCGCCTGATGCCGGACATCCGCGCGGAAAGCGAAGTGCGCCCGGAGAGCACCCTGTCGGTGGCGGTGTCCGAGCGCCGCGGGCGGCCCATGACCTACACCCTGGCGGTGGTCGACGAGGGGCTGCTGGGCATCACCGGTTTCGCCACGCCGCGCCCGCACCGGGCGTTCTACCAGCGCGAGGCCCTGGGCGTGCTGACCTGGGACCTGTTCGATCAGGTGGTGGGCGCCTACGGCGGCGAACTGGATCAGATGCTGGCGCTGGGCGGTTCCGACGCGTTGCGCGATGGCAGCGAGCAACAGCGCCGCCGCTTCCCGCCGGTGGTCCGTTTCAGCGGGCCGTTCCAGCTGGCCAAGGGCGAGACCGCCGACCACGACATCGAACTGCCCGCCTATATGGGCCAGGTGCGGGTGATGGTGGTGGCCGGTGACGGCCACGCCTACGGCGAGGCCGAGAAAGACGTCACCGTCACCCAGCCGCTGACCCTGCTGTCGTCGCTGCCGCGGGTGCTGGGGCCGGGCGAAACCCTGGCCCTGCCGGTCACCCTGTTCGCCGCCGAGGACGGCCTGGGCCCGGTAACGGTGTCCGCCGACGTGGACGGGCCGATCGCGTTAAGCGACCGGCCGGACGAGCAGGGCGCCGAACTGGACTTCCAGGACAGCGGCGAACGGATCGCCGAGCTGGGCCTGAAAACCGACCAGCGTACCGGCACCGCCACGGTGACCGTGTCCGCCCGTGCCGACGAGCATGAGGGCGAGGGTTACCGCGCCAGCGAAACCGTGCACCTGCCGGTGCGCGCCGCCAACCCGCCCACCGTCCGTGACGCCGGGCGCCTGCTGGCCGCCGGCGAGACCTGGTCGCAGCGGCACCGCGCCCACGGTCTGCCCGGCACCAACCAAAGCCGGCTGACCGTAAGCAGCCTGCCGGCCATGGGCCTGGAGCGCCGCCTGGAGTACCTGCTCGGCTATCCCCACGGCTGTGTCGAGCAGACCGTGTCGGCGGCCCTGCCGCAGCTCTATCTGTCGCGGCTGATCGCCCTCGACGACGAGCAGCGCGCCCGCATTCAGAGCAACGTGGAAGCGGCCATCCAACGGCTGCGCCGCTTCCAGCTCGGCGACGGCGCCTTCGCCTATTGGCCCGGGGCCGCCGTGGCCGACGACTGGGGCACCTCCTACGCCGGTCACTTCCTGCTGGAAGCGCGCCGCCAGGGCTTCGCGGTGCCCGCCGGCATGCTGGAAGACTGGGCCGGCTACCAGCGTCGTGTGGGACGCAACCCGGGCGGCGAGCCCTGGCAGTGGGCCGGCCAGGCCTACCGCCTTTACACCCTGGCGCTGGCCGGCGAGCCGGAGGTGGGTGCCCAGAACCGGCTGCGGGAAGCGCTGTCCGCCCGGGCGGACGGCGACAGCCGCCGGCCCGGCTACCAGGCCGCGCACTGGCTGCTGGCCGCCGCCTACCAGCAGATGGGGCTTAATGACGTGGCCGGCGAACTGATCGCCGACGCCGACGCGCCCTCGGAGTACCACCGCCCGGGCCCCACCTACGGCTCGGCGCTGCGTGGCCAGGCCATCGAGCTGCTGGTGCGCGACGCCCGCGGCGACAGCGACGGCGCCTGGCGCCAGGCCGAGGCGATCGCCGGCCGGCTGGCCTCCCAGCAGTGGTATTCCACCCAGAGCACCGCCTGGGCGCTGATGGCCATGGCCCGCTTCGCCGGTTCCGGTGACGTCGGTGAGGGCTACCGGTTCGCGTGGCGCCGGGGCGACGGCGACTGGCAGGAAATCCAATCCCAGGCGCCGGTGTTTCGCCAGGACCTGTCGCTGGACGGCGAGGGCGTCGAGCTGGCGGTGCGCAACGACAGCGAACGCCGCCTGTTCGCCTCGGTGACCACCCGCGGCACGCCGGCGCCGGGCCAGGAGCAGGCCGCCGCCCAGGGGCTCGGGCTTGAGGCCCGTTTCCTGACCCTGGACGGCCGGCCCCTGGACCCGGGCAGCCTGTCCCAGGGCACCGATTTCCGCGCCCGGGTGCGCGTCGTCAATAACAGCGGCCGGGACCTGGACAACCTGGCCCTGACCCAGGTGATCCCGTCCGGCTGGCAGATCACCGACAGCCGTCTGGCCGGCGATGAACAGGCGGCGCCGCTGGATTACCGGGACACCCGCGACGACCGGGTGCTCAGTTACTTCTCGCTGGCCGCCGGCGAGGCGCGCGAATACACCCTGGGGCTGAACGCCACCTTCGCCGGTCGGTTCTATTTGCCGGGCTGGCAGGTGGAGGCCATGTACCAGGGCGATACCCGCGCCCGTAACACCGGCCAGTGGGTGGAGGTGAGCCGCGATTAAGGGTCGCTTCGCAGGCCGCCGCTGGCGATGGCCGCTGGCCGGCGCCGCCCTGGCGCTGCTGGCCGGGCTGGCGTTTCTGCAGTTCGCGCCGCTGCCCGCCGCGCTCACGGCCAGCGACTACGCCACCCTGATGCTGGACCGGCAGGGACGGCCGCTGGCGGCGCGCATCGCCGCCGACCAGCAGTGGCGCTTCGCCCCGGTGGCGCGGGTGCCGGACAAGTATCGCCGGGCGCTGCTCACCTTCGAGGACCGCCGCTTCGAAGCCCACCCCGGCGTGGACCCGCTGGCGGTGCTGCGCGCCGCCCGCGACAATCTGGCCGCCGGCCGGGTGGTCAGCGGCGGTTCCACCCTGACCATGCAGCTGGCCCGCCTGCTGCGCGCCGACCCGCCGCGCACCTTCCCGGAAAAAGCCCGCGAAGCGGTGCTGGCGCTGCAACTGGAATGGCACCTGGACAAGCACGAGATCCTGCGCCAGTACGCCAGCCGCGCGCCGTTCGGCGGCAACACCGTGGGCCTGCGCGCCGCCGCCTGGCGCTATTTTCAGCGGCCGCCGGAGCAGCTCAGCTGGGCGGAAGCGGCGTTGCTGGCGGTGCTGCCCAACAGCCCGGCGCTGATTCATCCGGGGCGCGACCGGGAACGGCTGCGCGCCAAGCGCGACCGTCTGCTGGAAACACTGCGGGAGCAGGGCGCCCTGGACCGGGACGACCTGGCCCTGGCCCGTCTCGAGCCGTTGCCCCGGGTCCAGGCGTTGCCGTCGCTGGCGCCCCGGTTGCTGGATACGCTCACCGCCGGCGGCGGCGCGCCGCTGCTGCGCACCACCCTGGACGCGGACCTGCAACGCCGGGTGCGCGACCTCGCCGACCACCACGGCCAGCGGCTGGGGCGCCAGGGCGTGCACAACCTGGCGGTGGTGGTGATCGACCACCGGGCGATGGCGGTGCGCGCCTACCTGGGCAACGTCAATCACGGCGACCCGCTCACCTACGGCGCCGCCGTGGACATCGCCGCCCGGCCGCGCTCCACCGGCAGTGTGCTCAAGCCGCTGCTGTACGGCTCGATGCTGGACGCCGGGCAGCTGCTGCCGGGCACGCTGGTGTCGGACCTGCCCACCAATTACGGCGGTTACAGCCCGGAAAACTTCGACCGCGAGTACCGCGGCGCGGTGCCCGCCCACGAGGCCCTGGCCCGCTCCCTGAACGTGCCGGCGGTGCGCATGCTGCGCCGCTACGGGGTGGGCCGTTTCCACGACCAGCTGCGGGCGCTGGGCATGACCACGCTGTTCCGGCCCGCCGACGGCTACGGGCTGACCCTGGTGCTGGGCGGCGCGGAAGGCACGCTGATGGAGCTGACCGGCATTTACGCGCGTCTGATTGCCACCGCCCGGGACGGCGCCGCGCCGCCGGCGGCGCTGTTGTCCGGCGTGCACCCGGTGGCGGCGCCGTTCCCGATCAGCCCCGGCGCCGCCTGGCTCACCCTGGACGCCCTGCGCGAGGTGGCACGCCCCGGCACCGCCCGGCAATGGCGGCTGTACCGCTCCAGCCAGCCGATCGCCTGGAAAACCGGCACCAGCTACGGACTGCGCGACGCCTGGGCGATCGGCAGCAACGGCCGCTACACGGTGGGCGTGTGGGCCGGCAACGGCAACGGCGAACCGGCGCCGCACCTGGGCGGCGCGGACACCGCCGCGCCCTTGATGCTGGACGTGTTCAGCCTGCTCGGCACCGAACCCTGGCCGGCGCCGCCGCTCAACGATCTGAAAACCGTGCGCGCCTGCGTCGACGACGGCTACCTGGCCGGTGGCCGCTGCCGGTCGGAGGCGGTGCTGGCGCCCCTGCACAGCCACTTCCAGACCGTCACCCCGCACCACCGCCGCGTGCACCTGGACGCCAACGGCCAGCGCGTGCACAGCGGCTGCGAATCGGTGGCCAACATGCGCTCGCGGGACTGGTTCGTGCTGCCGCCCGCCCAGGCCTGGTTCTACCGCCAGCGCCACCCGGACTACCGGCCGCTGCCGGCCTGGCGGGCGGACTGCGCCGCCGGCGCCCGGGCCCTGGATACCACGCCGCCCATGGCGGTGATCTACCCCCACGCCGGCGCCGGCCTGTTTATTCCCCGGGAGCTGGGCGGCGAGCGCGGCCGGGCGGTGTTCCGCGTGGTGCACGAACGGCCCGGCGCCAGCCTGTTCTGGCACCTGGACGACCAGTACCTGGGCCGCACCGACCACTTCCATGAGTGGGCCCTGCGGGCCTCGCCGGGCTGGCACACCCTGACGCTGGTGGACGACCAGGGCTTTCGCCTGCAACGCCGTTTCAAAGTGCTGGGCGATCACTGAACCGTCGTCTTCACCCGCCATTCGCCACGGCTCTCCGACACTGAGCGCGCAGCCAAGGAGATGCCATGCGCACCGTAATCGTGATTCTCGCCGCCGCCGCGCTGGTGGCCGCCTGTCAATTAAGCCCGGACCGTCCGCCGGTGGAGACCGTGGATGACCTGGACCTGGACCGTTTTATGGGCGATTGGTATGTGATCGCCAACATCCCCACGCCGCCGGAAAAAGGCGCCCACAACGCGGTGGAAAGCTATCAGCGGCTGGGCGAGCACAAGATCGGCGTCACCTTTGCTTTCAACGAAGACAGCTTCGACGGTGAGCGCAAGACCATGACGCCCACCGGCTTCGTCAGCGACCAAAGCAACGCCATCTGGGGCATGCGCTTTATCTGGCCGTTCCGCGCCGACTATCGCGTGCTGTACGTGGACGACGCCTACCGCACCACCCTTATCGGGCGCCAGAAGCGCGACTATCTGTGGATCATGGCCCGTCAGCCGGAACTGTCCGAGGACACCCTGCAGCGGTTGATCGGGATCGCCGCCGAACGGGGCTACGACACCCGCCGCATCCAGCGCGTCCCGCAGCGCTGGTGAGCCGTCCGTTGCGGGCCCTGGCTTGAAGCTTGCCGAGGCGTCCCCATCCTCCTAGGGTGAGAGCCCACCGGAGTGAAGGAGACCTTGATGAAAATCCTGATTGCCGGGGCCAACGGCAAGATTGGCCGCCATCTGGTGCGCCGCCTGGCGAACAGTGAGCATATCTGCCGGGCGATGGTTCGTGACCCCGCCCAGGAGTGGGAGTTGCGCCAGCTGGGCGCCGACGAAGTGGTGGTGGCGGACCTGGAAGGCGACTGCCGGGCGGCGCTGATCACCTGTGACGCGGTGGTGTTCACCGCCGGTTCCGGCCCCCACACCGGCCCGGAAAAAACCGTGGACGTGGACCAGAACGGCGCCATCAATCTGATCGACCAGGCCCAGGACATGGGCGTGGAGCGGTTCGTGATCGTCAGCTCCATGCGCGCCGATGAGCCGGACAGCGGCCCGGAGAAAATGCGCCACTACTTCATCGCCAAGCAGAACGCCGACAACCACCTGCGCGCCAGCAAGCTGGCCTACACCATCGTGCGGCCCGGCAAGCTCACCGAGGACGACGGCACCGGCCAGGTGCGCCTCGCCGAACGCTTCGAGGACTTCGGCGAGATCCCCCGCCAGGACGTGGCGGCGGTGCTGCAGGCGGTGCTCGAAAACCCGGCCACCGCCGGCCGCGAGTTCGACCTGCTGTCCGGCGATCAACCCGTCGAAGAGGCCGTCACCGCCTTCGTCCGCTGAGGGATTTGTGGGAGCGGGCCCAGCCCGCTGCTACAGCCGCCACCGCGTCAGCGGCGGCGCTGGATCGGCATGCGGCGGCGGATGCGTTGCTCGGTGGTCAGGTCCGAGAAGTCGTCGGCCTCGAACAGATCGGCGCCCACCGGCGTGTCGTCGTTGCGGTGGAACAGCTCGATCAGCATGGCGCGGCGGTCGGCGCGCAGCTCCCACATCAGCACCCCCATCATCAGAAACAGCACCACCGCGAACGGCAGCGCCGCCACCAGGCTGGCGGACTGCAGCCCGCGCAGGCCGCTGGCCACGATCAGGGTGATGCAGATCGCGGAGATCAGCACGCCCCAGGTCAGGCGTTTGTAGAGCGGCGGATTGAGCGAGCCGTGGTCGGTCATCTGCGACACGATGTAGGAGGCGGAGTCCGCCGAGGTGACCAGGAACACGAACAGGATCACCATGGTGATCGCCGACAGGAAGGTGCTGTGCGGCAACACCTCGTACATCATGAACAGACCGTTGGCCACGTTATCGGACACCGCGCCGGCCAGATCCACGCCGCCGTTGAGCTGCAGGTCCAGGGCGGTGGTGCCGAACACGGCGATCCAGGCACAGGCCAGCAGCGGCGGCACCAGGAGCACGCCGAGCACGTATTCGGTGATGGTGCGGCCGCGGGAGATGCGCGCCACGAAGGTGCCCACGAACGGTGACCAGGCGATCACCCAGGCCCAGTAGAACAGGGTGAAGCGGTTCATCCAGTCGGATTTTTCGAACGGCGGGATGTTCAGCGCCATGTTGATGAAGTTGCCCAGGTAGCTGCCCAGACCGTTCACGAAGTTATCCAGGATCAACACCGTCGGGCCGGTGAACAGCATGTAGCCCATGAAGCCCAGGCACAGGCCCATGTTCAGGTTACTGAGCAGGCGGATGCCCTTGTCCAGACCACTGTAGGACGAGGCCATGTAGCACAGGAACATGGCGCCGAGGATGGCCACCTTGCTCCACAGGTTGTCCGGCCAGCCGAATACGGTTTCCAGCCCGCCGTTCATCTGCAGCACGCCCAGCCCCAGCGAGGTGGCCACGCCCATCACCGTGGCGAGCACCGCCAGCACGTCCAGGGAATCGGAAATCAGTTGCCGCTCGGGCAGGTTCTTGGTGACCGGTTCCACCATGGTGGACACCAGCCCGGGGCGGTCCTTGCGGAACTGGAAGAAGGCGATGATCAGGCCGACCAGGGAAAACGCCGCCCACTGACTGACCCCCCAATGGAAAAAGCTGTACTGCATGGCCAGGCTGGCGGCGGCGGTGGAGCCGGGTTCGGCCTGGCCGTGGGGTGGCTCCATGAGGTGCTGAATCGGTTCCGCCATGCCGTAGAACACCAGGCCGACACCGAAGCCGGCGGACAACAGCATGCTCAACCAGGAAAACACCCCGTAGTCCGGCTTGCAGTCCTGGGGGCCGAGCCGGATTTTCCCGTAGCGGCTCATCGCCAGCGCCAGCAGGAAGATCACGAACACGAAGGTGCTGATCAGATAGAACCAGCCGAAGTAGTGCCCGAGAGTATTGAGGGTGGCCTCGGCCACGTCCCGGAAGCGGTTGGGGGCGGTGGCGCCGATGGCCACCAGGACGGCCACCAGGCCGGCGGAGATGAGATAAACGCGGTGTCGTATAAGCATCCGCGTAGCCTAGCAGGCGCCCAAGCCACCGCCACCCCGGGCGGCCCGGCGGTTCAAAAATTATACATTTCGCCACCGGTACAAGGGTGGACGGGAAATATTCAACGGTTGTATAGTTTTTATTCATCAGGTGATGAATAACAGAATAAAAGCAAAAACGGGAGAACAATAATGCGTATAACAACACTGGCCGCCCTGGCGGGCGCGCTGCTCACCGCCGCCCTGTGCGCGGGCCCGGCCCAGGCCGGATCCTGGCAGGACAACCAATCACTGGGCGGTTTCAACAACGTCCATCTCTATACGCCGGACACCGATTCTCCGGTGGGTACCGGCAAGGCGCTGCTGATCGTATTGCACGGCTGCACCCAATCCATCAACGCCTACAAAACCGCGAATCTGGAAACCGCCGCCGAGGAATTCGGCATGGTGGTGGCGGTGCCGGACGCCATGAACAAGGCGGGCTTCAGCTGCTGGTCCTACTGGCAGGGCACCAAATCCCGCAGCGCCGGCGACTATAAGAATCTGATCGATCTGGCCAACGAACTGTCCTCGGACAGCGGTCGCGATATCGACCCCAATCAGGTGTATATCGCCGGGTTGTCGTCCGGGGCCAGCTTCGCCAACACCACCGCCTGCCTGGCGCCGGACGTGTTCGCCGGGGTCGGCGTGAGTGCCGGGCCCAGCGTCGGCACCAGTTCCAGCGGCGCCATCGGTCCCTGCGAGCAGGCCGACGTGGAAAGCCGTTGCCGCAACCTGGGCGGCGCCTACCAGAGCGCCTTCGACACCCAGGTCGCGTCCATCGCCCACGGCGACGCGGACACCACCGTGAACACCTGCTACAACCGGCAGAACGCCGAAGGCATGGCCGGGCTCTACGGTGTCAGCGAGCTGTCCGGCAGTACCACGCTGAACCAGGACGGCGGCAGCGCGGAAGAGTACCTGTGGCAGGATGGCCGCGTGTCGATGCTGTGGCTGAACGGCCTGGACCATTCCTGGTCTGGTGGCCAGGGCGCCTCCGGCAGCTACATCGGCAGTGCCAGCATCAACTACGCCCGTTATCTGGGCGAGTTCTTCAGCAACAACAACGCCCGGGTTGACCGTAATCTGGCGCCCTCGCTGTCCCAGGTCAGTGCCACGCCGGACGGCGACCGCATTCAGGTGAGCGGTTACGCCGACGACGAGGACGGCACCGTGAGCCGCGTTGATATCGTTATCGACGGTCTCGACGGCGGCGGTGACAGCCTCACCACCGGGGTCGACGGCACCGGTTTTTTCCAGGCCTCCAGCGCCACGCTCGCCGACGGTCTTTATTCGGTGGCGGTGATCGCCGTGGATAACAACGACGGCGAAAGCGAGCCCACCGTGAACACCGTGCGGGTCGGCCCGGAGCCGCCGCCGAGCGCGCCGGTGCTCAGCGATATCGGCGTCAGCCTGGACGGCCAGTGCGCCACCGTCAGCGGTGAAGTGGTGGACGAGAACCAGGACCTGGCCGGCGTCACCGTGACGTTCTCCACCGGGGCCACCGCCGCCGAGCTGGACGGCGTGCGTTACTCGGCGCGCGCCTGCGGCCTGTCCGGCGGCGCCAACAGCGCCACCGTGGTGGCCGAGGACCAGGGCGGCCTGAGCGCCAGTGACCAGATCGATTTCGTGATCGACGCGGGCCAGGTGGCCACCCTGGACCAGCACATCAGTGCCGGCCGTCTGGACTACACCAACTACGCCAACTGCTACCTGGAATACAGCACCGCCGCGTTCAAGCTGAACGAAATCGACACCGGCGGCCAGTGCCAGTGGCAGGACGGCGACGCCAGCTGCGTGGGTCCGGTTCAGGCCTGTTCCGGCAGTGGCGGGGGTGACGATGGCGGCGACGACGGCGGTGATCCACCCACCGATCCGGACGACGGCTGCCAGGCGGAAACCACCTACAACTACTACCACAAGACCGCCGGGCGGGCGTACAGCACCGGGAACTATTACACCCCGGATTACTTCGCCCAGGGCAGTGACCAGCCGATGAGCGGCTCCACCTGGGGCTCCACCTCGTTGTACAGCTCCGACGGCGGTACCGTGTGGCAGGTGGGCGCCTGCCCCTGATCGTCCATCTTGTTGAATTTCCTCCCCTTGCGTACCATCCGATGCGCGCCCGGCCCCGGGCGCGTATCGCCCAGGGGAGGAACGGATGGCGAAGAAACCGGTGGGACGGCCGCGTGGCCGTAACGGTGAAAGCGGCGATCGTGGTGCCGCCATTCTGGATGTCTCGGAGCGGTTGTTCGCCCGTCATGGCTATGACGGCGTTACCCTGCGCACCGTGGCCCGGGAGGCCGGCGTCGATCTGGCGCTGATCAATTACTACTTCGGCCCCAAGCAGCAACTGTTCGACACCGTATTCCAGCGCCGTGCGCGCATCCTCAACGACGACCGGCTGAAAGCGCTCAACGCCGCCCGCGCGGAAAGCGACCCGGTACCCCTCGAGAAAATCATCGAAGCCTATCTGCGTCCGCTGGAAATGGCCCAGGAGAGCGAGGACCAGGGCTGGCGTAACTACTGCGCCCTGCTGGCCTACGTGAACACCTCCCCGGTGTGGGGCCCGGTGCTGATGAGCCGTCACTTCGACGCGCCCATGGAAACCTTCGTGGAAGCGCTGTCCGCCGTCCTGCCGAATACCGAGCGGGCCGACCTCTACTGGTGCTACCACTTTATGTCCGGGGCGATGACGCTGACCTTCGCCAACACCGGCCGCATCAACGCCATGTCCGGCGGCCTGTGCCGGTCCGACGACTTCCAGACCGCCTACGACCGCATGATCCCCTTCGTGGTCGCCGGCTTCGAGCGAGTGTGCGGTCGTCTCAACAATCGCTGATCTCTAGGAGCAGGCCTGGTGGGAGCGGGCCTCGCCCGCGAAAGGGGCGAAGCCCCGGCAGGATCCCAGAGACCTTTCTAACGGCAGTACAAACAGCGTCTCTGGAATCCTGCCGGGTGGCTAAAGCCACCCTTTCGCTTGCAAGGCAAGCTCCCACAAACCGAGCTTCGTAGAAAGGTTCGGCACAGCCGCTTGCCCCTGCTGGAGAAACGACGGTCCGCTGTTACTCGGTATCGTCCGCCGGCGGCGCGGGGTCCTCTTCCCGGGGGGCGTCAGCGGCTTCCTCTTCTTCCTTGGGCGCCGCCGGCTCTTCCGGCTTGACGCCGTTGTCCTCGAGCGTCTGGTCCGACAGCTCCGCCTTGGCTTCCACTTCCTCGGCGCTCTTCTCCTCGCCGATCCGGTAGGCGGCGAAGCCGGCGTGCACCACCTGGTTCACCGCCATGCCCAGCACGCGGCCGTCGTAGGGCGCGATGATGGCGCTGCCGGTGTTGCTGATCGGGTCGGTGACGGTACCCAGGATCTCGCCCTTGCGCACCTGATCGTTGAGCTCCACCTCGGACAGCAGAATGCCGCCCTGGCCGGCGCGGATCCATTCCGATTCGAAGAACACCGGTTGCGGCGCGCCCCAGAAGCGGCTGGATTTGCGCATGTCGAGGTTTTCCAGCAGGGTTTCCAGCGCTTGCACGCCGTAGTCCACCGCTTCCTCTTCCAAGCGGTTGGGGCCGCCGGCTTCCATGGTCACCGCCACCACGCCTTCGTCGACGGCGGCGGCGCGCAGCATGCCTTCGCCGGGCGGGCTGTGCAGCACGGTCATGCCGCCGAAGTGTTTGGCGAACGCCACCACGTCGGACTTGTCCAGGTCGGCGCGCAGCTGCGGCTGGTTGATGCGCTTCTGGGAACCGGTGTGCAGGTCCACCAGGTAATCGCACTGGCGCACGATGTTGTTGAACAGGGAGAACGCCAGCCGGCTGGCGGCGCTGCCTTTTTCGTGGCCGGGGAAGTAGCGGTTCAGGTCGCGGCGGTCGCTGAGATAACGCGAGCCGTTGCGGAAGCCGTCCAGGTTGACGATCGGCACGCCCACCACGGTGCCGGCCAGCTCGTTGGGTTCCAGCTCGTACATCAGGCGTCGGACCATCTCGATGCCGTTGAGTTCGTCGCCGTGCACGGCGGCGGTGAGGCACAGGCGCGGGCCCGGCTCGTTGCCGTGGGCCACCAGCACCGGCACCGGCGTGGCGATGGAGCGGAACGACTGGTCCGGGGCCCAGTGCAGGGTTTCGAAGGTGCCCGGTTGCACCGTCTTGCCGAGCAGTTCCAGGGGTTTGACGGTGTCGGCGTCGTCCTCTTCCTCGGCCTCGGAGGACGACGCCTCGTCCTGTTCCGGGGCGTCGTCACTGTCGGCGGCGGGCGCCTCGGCGGCCACGTCGTCTTCGCGTTCGTTGGCGGTCACGGTGCCGGCCAGGGCCAGCAGGATCAGAGTAATCAGCGGAATAATACGCGACACGGAAGCTTCCTTTTAGGACCGTTTCATGACTCTCGCTGGGCCAGTTCCTCCCAGCGAGCATAGTGCTCGTTCAGGCGTTGCTCCAGTTCCTGCAGCCGGCGCTGGGCGTCGGCGATCTCATCCTGGGGGCGCTTGTAAAAGTCCGGGTCGGACAGTTCGGTCTGAACCTCGCCCAGCGTCGCCTCCAGGGTTTCAATCTGCTCGGGCAGCGCCTGCAGCTCCAGCTCTTCCTTGTAGGAGAGCTTGCGGCCGCCGCTGTCCTTCGCTTTCGGTTTCGGTTTGCTGGACGGCGCGGCGAGCTTGCCGGTTTTGACGTCGTCGCCCCGGTTCGGTTCCGGGCGCTGGCGCAGCCAGTCCTGGTAGCCGCCCACATAGGCGTTGGGGTCGCCGCCCTCGAACACCAGGGTGGAGGTCACCACATTGTCGATGAATTCCCGGTCATGGCTCACCAGCAGCAGGGTGCCCTGGTAGTTGACCAGCTGCTCTTCCAGCAGCTCCAGGGTTTCCACGTCCAGGTCGTTGGTGGGTTCGTCGAGCACCAGCAGGTTGAACGGCTTGGTGAACAGCTTGGCCAGCAGCAGCCGGTTGCGTTCGCCGCCGGACAGCGAGCGCACCGGCTGGCGGGCGCGCGCCGGCTCGAACAGGAAGTCCTGCAGATAGCCCATCACGTGTTTCTTGCGGCCGTTGATCTCGACCACGTCGGAGCCTTCCGCCAGGTTGTCGAGCACGCTTTTGTTGCTGTCCAGGGTGTCGCGCATCTGATCGAAGTAGGCCACCTGGAGCTGGGTGCCGTGCTTGACGGTGCCCGCGTCCGGGGTCAGCCGGCCCAGCAGCAGGCGGATCAGCGTCGACTTGCCGCAGCCGTTGGGGCCGAGGATGCCGACCCGGTCGCCGCGCAGCAGGGTGATGGAGAAATCCCGCAGCAGCGGCAGGCCGTCGATGGCGTAGCGCAGATGCTCCGCTTCGATCACCACCTTGCCGGAGTTGTCGCCTTGCTGGATTTCCAGGCCGGCGGTGCCCTGGCGGTTGCGGCGCCGGGCGTAGTCCTCGCGCATGCTTTTCAGGGCGCGCACCCGGCCTTCGTTACGGGTGCGGCGCGCCTTGATGCCCTGGCGGATCCAGCGCTCTTCCTGGCTGAGCTTCTTGTCGAACTCGGCGTTGGCGCGCTCTTCGTTTTCCAGCGCCGCCTGCTTGCCGGTCAGGTACTTGTCGTAATCGCCGGGCCAGCTGGTCAGTTTGCCGCGGTCCAGCTCGATAATGCGGGTCGCCAGGGAGCGGATGAAGGCCCGGTCGTGGGAAATGAACACCAGGGTGGCGGAATAGCCTTTGAGGAAGGTTTCCAGCCAGCGGATCGCGTCCAGGTCCAGGTGGTTGGTGGGCTCGTCCAGCAGCAGGATGTCCGGCTCCTGGACCAGCGCCCGGGCCAGCAGCACGCGGCGTTTCATGCCGCCGGACAGGCCGGCGAAGTTTTGCTCGCCGTTCAGGTTGAGCTTGGAGAGCACCGTGTCCACGCGCTGGAACAGCTGCCAGGCGCCGCGCGCCTCGATCTCATTGTTGAGGGTCTCGAAGCGGGCCAGGTTCTCATCCATGCGCTCCGCCTGGTCCGGATCGCCCAGGGCGCGGCTCAGGTGGTCGTGCTCGTTGAGCAGCGTGCCCAGCTCGCCCAGGCCCTCGGCGACCATGTCGTGCACGCTGTGGTCCTGGTCCTCGGGCACTTCCTGTTCCAGGCGCGAGATCATCAGGTTCTGGGTGCTCTCGATCTGGCCGTCGTCGGCCTGCACCTCGCCGGCCAGGACCTTGAGCAGGGTGGACTTGCCGGAGCCGTTGCGGCCCACCAGACAGAGCCGCTCGCCGGCTTCGATGGTGAGGTCGACATTGTCGAGCAGAGGCTGCTCGCCGAAGTGCAGTTGAATCTGTCGCAGCGTGATCAGGGACATGAAAGCGCGTCGTGTTGAAATGAGGCGGCGAGTGTAACATTTACACTATGGCAATTATCGGATTTCCACCCGCTGGATCGGCCTGCTGATCTCAGCGGTCCCCGCCGTCGTCGTCGCGGCCGCGTTCGCCGTCGTGATAGTGGGTTCTGGTCTCTCCATAATGCCCCCGGGTGTCTCCGTGGCGGCCGTTGTTGCCGCTGTCGAACAGGAGACCGTCGGCGGCGGACCTCAGGTGGACGTCAAGCTGGTTGAAGGCGATTTCCACGCCGTGCTCGCGGGCCAGAGTATCGATGGCGCGGTTCAACTCGTTGGTGGCGAACAGAATATCGCCGATTTCCCCGAGATAGACGCGCAACTCGTGATCCAGAGTGCTGGCGCCGAACGCCATGAACAGAATCAGCGGTTCCGGATCCTGCAGCACCCGGGGGTTGTCGGCCGCCGCTTTGGCCAGGATATCGTGGCAAGCCTGCAGGTCGGACCCGTAGGCGAACCCCACTTTAAGGGTGACGCGGGTGACGGTATCGGTGAGAGACCAGTTGATAAGCCGTTCGGTGACGAACGCCTTATTGGGAATGATGATTTCCTTGCGGTCGAAATCGATGATGGTGGTGGCGCGGATGCGGATACGGCTGACGGTGCCCGACAGCTCGCCGATGGTGATCACGTCACCGATGCGCACCGGCCGCTCGAACAAAATGATGATGCCGGAGATAAAATTGGCGAAGATCTCCTGCAAGCCGAAGCCCAGCCCCACACCCAGCGCCGCGACGAGCCACTGCATCTTGCTCCAGGACAAGCCGAGCGAGCCCAGGGTGATCATCACGCCGATCATGACGATGACATAGGACAACAGGGTGGTGATCGCGTAGCTGGAGCCCTGCTTGAGACTCAGCCGTGACAGCAGCAGCACTTCCAGCAGGCCGGGCATGTTGCCGACCAGCACGAAGGTGCCGATGCCGATGGCCAGCGCGGTGATCACATCGCCCAGGCTGATCGGCGAGGTGGTGGCGTTGGCGCCGCTGCCCTCGGTGCTTTCCCAGAGCACAATGGTGTTGGTGTAGGAGAACGCATTGATCACGTCCGCCCATACCCAGTAGAGCAGCACGCCGAACAGCACCACCAGGCCCAGGCGCACCAGCCGCAGCGATTGCTGGTTGACCTGCTGCAGGTCCATTTGCGGCTCCTCGACTTCCACCCCTTCCACGTTTTCCTTGGGTTCCGCCTCGCGCTCCGCCACCGCCCGTTTATAGGCCAGCCGCTGGGCGGCCACCGCCAGGCCGCGCACCGCGGTGGCGTCGATAAGGATCACCAGCAGGGCAAGATAGAAAGTGTCGATCAGGCGGCCGGACAGGCGCACCGAGGTGAAGTAGTAGCCGGCCACGATCAACGCCACCAGCACCAGCGGCGCGCCGGCGCTGATCAAGGTGATCACCGAGCGCAGGGTGCGCGAATAATGCTGGATCGGGTAGGTCAGCGCGGTGCGCGCCAGCATCACGCTGATCACCGCCAGCCCGGCCACCATGGTGACCAGGCCGATGCGGTCGTTGCTCAACTGCGCCGGCCACTCCTCGCCGAAGGCAATCACCAGCGTCATCGGCACCATGGTCAGGCCGATGATCAGCAGGCGCCGTCGCAGTTGCCGGTTATTGTCCTCGGTCCAGCGGAAATGGCGCTGGGCGATGCCGTTGCGCGACAGCAACCGGTAGCACAGCTCGAACACCAGCCAGATCAGGGCGATCTTGGCCAGCGCCGCGCCCAGCACCGTGCTCAGGGTGCCGGGCTGCACCCACAGCCCCCAGCCCAGCAGGCTCAGCACCAGCGGGCCGGGCACGCAGAGCAGCGTCGTGTAGATGATCGCCAGGGGCGTGTGGAACTGGCTGTCCCGCTTCAGAAAGCCGATATCGCCGTTCAGCGACTTGATCCGTTTGCGCAGGCGCGGGCGCACCAGCCACAGGGCGCCGGCCAGCACCAGCGGCAGAAACAGCCATTGCCACTTGCTTTGCAGAATGTCGGTGGCGTTGGTGACCATGCGCCGCCACGGCATGGTGTTGATCTGGTCCGCCACCTGGCCGGGGAATTCGGCGAACCAGGCCAGGGACAGCGGCTGAGTGCTGGGCATCCAGAAGGTCTGTTCGGAGATGATGTCGTGCAGATTGCGGGTCAGCTTGTCCAGTTGCTCCTGGGACAGATTCAGGCGCACCAGGATATTGAGCTTGCGGCCCAGCTCCTGATCGAGCTGATTGAGCAGGTCCACCCGGTTGTCGATCAGGCGTTGCAGACCGTCGCGCAGCTGCGCTTTTTGCTGATCGTCCAGGCCGCTGTCCTCGGGCAGCTTGAGATCCCGGTTTTCCAGTTCCTGCAGGGTCTGGCGGATGTCGAACTGGGCCAGGCGCGCCTCGGTGATCTGTTTGTCCAGGCCTTCCCGGGGTGTGAACTGCGGCAGGCTTTTCTGCTGCTCGTAAAGAATGCGCGACAACAGCAGGCTGCCGTCGAGCATCTCGATCTGGTCGTTGACGGTGCTGGAGAGCGAACGGGCGCGGTCCAGCTGGGTCTCCGCGTTGATCACCTCGCGGATCAGGTTGTTCACGTCGCTGGCGGTGTCCTTGAGCTGGTCACGCACCGCCTCGTTGCGCTGCCGCGCGGTGTCCAGCAGTGGATGACTCACCAGGCTTTCCGGCAGGTCGAGTTGGTCGTCGCCGATTTCCGCGCTGAGCGACTCGCCGCGGCGCTCGTTGATCATCGGCTGCAGGACGTCCAGCCGCGTCTGAATCACCTCGGTCTGTGCTTCCAGCACCCGTTTGCGCAGGCGGGCCAGCTCTTCCAGGGTGCTGGCCACGGACAGTTCCTGGTTGCGCAGTTCAATACGCGTTTCCAGCGCCGCCAGTTCGGTGCGCAGCCGGGTGGTTTCGGCCTCGGAGAGGGTATCGTTTTCCTGGTTCAGACGCCGGCGGATTTCGTCGGTGCGGGCCAGGCTGTCGCTGATCGTGTTCTGGGCACGCTCGGGCAGGGTTTGCGCGCGGGTCAGCTCGCCGCTCACCTTGGCCAGGGTTTGCTGGTTTTCTTCCAGCGCTTCCAGTTGCTGGCCGAGTTCTTCCACAAGCGCGGCAAGGGACAGGTCCTGGTAGCGGGCGCGCCAATCCAGCTCGGCGTCCTGGCGCGCCTTGGCCAGCTGCTCCTGAAGACGGTTGCGGTCCACCGGGGCCTGCCGTCTGCGGTCGGAAAGCGTGTCGATCTGTTCCCGGTTGCTGTCGATCTCGCGGCGCAACGTCAGCGTCTGCTGCAGCTCTTCGCGTTCCGGGTCCTCGTCGGCGGTATCGGAGGGGCCGTTACCGCCGTCGCCGGATTCGCCACCGTCACCGGAGAGCTGTTTCTCCAGGTCGCCGATACCGGGCAGTGAGAACGCACCGGTCTGCGCCTGGGCCGCCGCCATCGGCAGCAACGCGAGCAACAGAGCCAGTGGTAACGAACGGAAGAGTCTGATCAATACAGCCAACACGGAAAGCGCCTTTGGTTTTTTGCAAGCTTAGCAACGGCCGGGGTCCCGGCATAGCCGCCGCCGTCATTCCGTGATCAGCAGCCCCGCCCGTCGGTGATCTCGGCGACGCTGTCCGCCACGTTGTCGTCCTCCGGCGCCAGTTGCCGGGCGCGGCACACCGCCTCCCGGGCCTGGTCCGGCTGGCCGCTGTCGCGCAGTGCGTAGGCCAGGTTGTTCCAGGCCGGCGCCAGATCCGGGGCGCGCGCCACGGTGGCCCGGTAGGCGCGCAGGGCGGCGTCGGTCCGGCCATCCTGCCAGAGCGCGTTGGCGTAGCCGAAACGCAGCCGGCCATTGTCCGGGAAACGCGCCACGGCGGCTTCCCAATAGGGCAGCGCGCCGGTCTGCATCGGCGCCAGCGCCTGCAGCAGCGGTTCCGGTTGCACGCTGTCCGGCAGGTCGCCGGGCGGCAGCAGCACGAAACCCCAGTAGCGGCCCCGGGCCCAGGTGCGCAGGAAGCGGTTCCAGCGGCTTTCCGTGGCCTGGTCGGTGCCGCTGTGCAGGATAATGCGCTCACCGCCGTCGCGGTAGCCGATCACCACCGCATAGTGCCACAACGGCCATTGCGGCAGCGCCAGGTTCTGCAAGACCAGCACCGGGTGGCCGGCCTGCACCTCCTGGATCAACGCCGTGGGCGTGTTGATCGGATAGGCGAGCAGGCCGCGGGCCCGGCCCGCCGCCACCAGCTCGATGCCCAGCGCGCCCTGACGCTCCGGCAGCCAGACTTCGTCGACCAGTTCGGTCTTGTCGCCGGGTAGCCCGTTCCATTGCAGCATCATGCCCAGGGCGGCGGGGCCGCACTGGTAGGCTTCCTGGGGAATAAAGGGCACGTCCAGCCGCTGCTGCGGGCGCGCGTCGGCCCGTTCCGGCGGCGGAACCGTCTGGCAGGCGGTGAGCAGTAGCAGAAACAGCAAGGCGGCGGCCGGGCGGCCGCCGCGCGGGCAAGCGATCATTTACCCGATCGGATCGATGACGGGGAATACGTCGGTGGCGCCGAGCAGATCCAGCAGCACCAGAATCAGGATCACGGCGAGAATCACACCCACCACGCTACCGCCGGCGGGCATCTGTTCCGCTTTCTGCGCCAGCTGGTTCAGCTCGCGGTCGCTGAGACGACCCAGACGCTTTTCCACGTCGCCGGGGGTGACGCCGTTCTTGGCCAGCACCTTGGCGGCGGCTTCATGGTTCATCAGCCGCATGACTTTGCGTTCGGTGGCGGCCCGCTGCTCGCTGGAAACCATGCCATCGGTCGTGACCATGGCGGCGTGGGCCGCGGGTACGAACAAGCCTTGCGTAAACAACATAACCAGCGCCGTCAGGACGCCTGTAATTTGCTTTTTCATCGACATCGCTCCACTTAAAAAACGTGGCTCAAGGCTAGCACGGCGCGTTCCTGTTCAGGGTTATGCAAGTTAAAGCTTTGTGATCTTTTACACTCATTTCACCAATCACCGCCGCCTTCACGCCGGCCTGTGCCAAAGCCGCCAGAGCGGCGTCGCGCAGGCCCGGATCCATCGAGAACAGCAGGCCGCCACTGGTCTGTGGATCGGTGGCCGCCGCCAGACGCGGATCGTCGTCGGCGATGTCGCCGTGCTCGCAGCGTGTCAGCACCTGGTCGTTGGCCGGCTTCAGGGTGCTCGTCACGCCCCGCGCCACCAGCTCTTCGGTGCCCGGCAACAGCGACAGGCCGTCCAGGTCCAGGCGCGCGTCCAGGTTGCTTTGCTCGCACAGCTCCAGCAGGTGGCCGAGCAGGCCGAAGCCGGTGATGTCGGTGCAGGCATTGGGCGCCAGCGGCGCCATGGCGTCCCGGGCCAGGCCGTTGCTGCGCAGCATGCTGTCGAGCGTGGCGTCCAGCCAGGGGCCGCGACTGAGGTCGTGCATCAGGCCGGCCAGTTGAATGCCGGTGCCCAGGGACTTGGTGAGAATCAGCACGTCGCCGGGCCGGGCGCCGCTTTTATGCCACAGGTCCGCCGGCGGCGCGGCGCCGTTGACCGTGAACCCGGCCGCCATCTGCGGCCCTTCGATGGTATGCCCGCCCACCAGGGTGCAGCGGGCCGCGTTCAATTCCTTCAGCGCCCCGGCCATCAGTCGGTGCAGATCGCGGCTTTGCAGGCGGGGATGGTGGCGCGGCATGCAAACCGTGGCCAGGGCGGAGTGGGGCGCCGCGTTCATGGCGAACAGATCGCTGAGGCTGTGCAGCGCGGCGATGCGCCCGAACAGATAGGGCTCGTCCACGAAGGCGGGAAAATAATCCAGGCTTTGCACCAGCCGCTGGTCCGCCGGCCAGCGAATCACGGCGGCGTCGTCGGCGTGGTCCAAGCCCGCCTCGATGTCCTCGCGGATCACCGGGTCGAGCGCCGCCAGGGCCTCGCTTAACGATTGCGCCCCCACCTTGGCGCCGCAGCCGGCGCAGTGCAGGGTGTCGTCCGGGGCGCCGGCCCGGGCGGCGGCGTCCATGCGCGGCAGCCGGCGGTCGAATTTGTCCATGAAGTCCCGGTCCAGCCGGTCCTTCCAGCGCCACACCCAGCCGCCGGCCAGCGCCGGGCCGCCGCCCCGGCTGCCCACGGCGTCACGGCCGCCGGCGGACAGCAGCGACAGGAAACGCCGTTGCGGGCGGTACGGCTCCAGCGGCTGGCCCTGGGCGGCGGCGGCCAGATTGCGCGCCAGGATTTTCGCCTGGCGTACCGCGTAAACGCCGGCCTTGGGCAGATCGCCGGGAAAGGCGGCGCAGTCGCCGGCGGCGAATACCCGCGCGTCGGCCGGGCTTTGCAGGGTGTCGTTGACGCGCACGAAGCCCTGGTCGTCGCAGGGCAGCCCGCTGTCCGACAGCCAGGAAGCGGCCCGCACGCCGGTGCACCAGAGCAGAAAGTCGTGCGGCAGCTCGCGGTCATCGCTGAGCAGGCGTTGCGCCTGCACTTGCCGCACCGGTGTGTGGCTGTGCAGGGTCACGCCGCGCGCCGCCAGGCGCCGGGTCATGCGGCGGCGCACGCCGGCGGGAAAGCCCGGCAGCAACGCCCCGGCGGTGACCAGGCTGACGCCGGCGCGGTCGCCCAGGGCGTGGGCCACCGCCAGCGCCATCTCGGTGCCGCCGGCGCCGCCGCCCACCACGGTGATCGCCGCCGGCCTGTCCCGCTCCGCCAGTTCGTCCCGCAACGCCCTCCAGCGGCGGTGAAAATCCGCCACCGGTTTCACCGCCACCGCGTGTTTCTCGGCGCCGGGCACGGCGGTGAGATTGGGGGTGGCGCCCACGTCCAGGCTCACCAGGTCGTATTCCAGGTGGGTGCCGTCGTCCAGGTAGAGCCGCCGCTGCTCGGGCTTGAGCCGCACCGCGCGGGCGCGGATAAAGCGCGTGCCGGTGGCCTGGCAGAGGCGCTGCAGATCAATGTGCGTCTCTTCCAGACGGTAGTGGCCGGCGACCAGCCCCGGCAGCATGCCGGAATAGGCGCTCAGGCTGTCCGGGGAGACCAGGGTCAGACGCAGCCCGGGCACCGGTTTCATGGCCAGCATGCGCAGCGCCAACGCGTGGCTGTGGCCGCCGCCGACCATGATCAGATCCTGGGTGGCGGAAGGGGTCAGCATGCGGTTCTCCTGTCGGTCATGGCGGTGCGTCTCATTGCTCATTCATTCCACGGGCTGGCCACGGGTGGACAGGCGCAGGCGCCCGCGCAACCAGCGCGAGAAGGCGTCCACGCCCAGATTCAGGCCGACGGTGGCGAGAATCAAAACCAGGGTGCGGTCGAAGCGGAACTCGGCGACGCTGGAATCAATATAAAAACCCAGGGTATGAATGCCCAGGATACCCAGCACCGCGGTCTCGCGCATGATGATCTCCCAGCGGTAGAGCAAAAAGGCGAGAAAATTCGGATACAACCGGGGCAGCACCTCGAAGGCGTAGCGGTTGAGCCCCCGGGGGCTGTCGTCGCGCAGGGTCAGCCCTTCGCTGAAACGGGCGGTAAGGTGCGCGATGATCGCCCCGGTGTGCAGGCCCAGGGCGAGGATGCCCGGCAGCATGGACGGCCCCAGCATGATCAGAAAGAAAAACGCCAGGAAGAATTCCGGCGTGGTACGCAGCACCACCAGAATAAAATGACCCAGCCCCCGGCTGACGCGATTGCCGAACAGCGGTGAGCGCAGCGGAAACAGCACCAGCGCCAGCAACGCCGTCAGCAGCAGGGCGGCCAGGCCCAGCACCAGGGTGTGCCAGACCCCGGGGCCGATCTGTTCGGTCCACAGCGTGCCCAACCACACCCACAGCTCGGCGGCACCGCCGCCGCTTTTCAGCGGCGCGGGCACCAGGTCCTCGGTGACGAAGCGCACCAGCGTTTGCAGGCTGCCGGTCCACACCGGCGGCGCCCAGATCAGCGCGGCCAGCAGATAAACCGGGAGTAGCAGCGGGCGCAGCCAGAAACGCAGCGTCAGAATCAGCAGGAACAACAGATAAAGCAGCGCCGCGCCTTCGCTGTAATGACCTTCGCGGAACGCGGTCTCCAGGTGAAAGCCCAGGGTCGGCAGGCCGATAAAGCCGAGGATCGCCGAGGCGCGCAGGGCGCACTCCAGACGGTAACCGGTGTAGGCCTTGCACGACGCCCAGATCAGCGGCAGGCGGGCGTAGAAAAAGCGGGCCAGGCGGCGCCGGTCATCGGGCAGGGCGCCGTCCGGCGCCGGGTCCGCCTCTTCCAGGAATTCACCGAACACCTTGGCGAAGATGCCGGCGTAGGGCAGGGCGATGGCGAGCACGCCGGTGAGCGTGGACAGGCCGGTGACCTGCATCAGCAGCAGCCCCCAGAACAGCTCATGGATGGCGCGCAGCGAGGCGGCGCCGGCACGCACCGCCCGCCGGTGCCAGAACAATGCCAGCAAAAAGCCGGCGGCGGCGCCCAGGGCGACGCCCTGGAACGCGAACGCCAGGGTGTTGGCCAGTGCCCGGCCGAGCCCCTCGGTGGCCAGGAAGTCCGGGCGCAGCAGGCCCAGGCCCACGCGCATCATTTCCGCGCCCGGGTCGCCGCGGGTGACCTCCAGATCGGCGCAGGCGAGGGCGATCAGCCCGGCCAGCCCCAGCCAGCCGCTGGCGCGGCGCCAGCCGGCGGCGGTGGTGGTGAAGGTCGGGGCGGGGCGGTTCATGGCAGGTAGAGGCGGTCCAGGTCGGCCAGCGTCAGTGACGCGGAGGGCGCGTCCAGCACCGTCTCGCCATGGCGCAGACCGATCACCCGCTCAAAGCAGGCCAGCGCCAGGGCGCGGTCGTGCATGGCGACCACGGCGCTGTCGTGGCGGCGCAGGGTGTCGCGGAGCAGCGCCAAGCCCTGGTGTTCGTCCAGATTGGAGACCGGTTCGTCGGCCAGCAGCACCGGCCGCTCCGTGAACAGGGCCCGGCCCAGGGCGGTGCGCTGGGCCTGGCCGCCGGACAGGCGGTCGACGCTGGTGAACAGCTTTTCTGCCAGCCCCAGGCTTTCCGCCACGGCGGCGACGCTGTCGCGCTGGGCCGCCGTGGGATGCACCAGCGCGCGCAGATTGCGCCAGGTGCCGAAGCGGTGCAGGCCGCCCATGTAGATGTTGTGGAACACGCTGAGCATGGGCACCAGCGCCTGCTCCTGGGGGCACCAGGCGCATAGCGTTTCCCGCTGGCGCCGCAGCGCCGCCAGCAGGGTGGACTTGCCGCTGCCGGACGGGCCCAGCAGGGCCACGGTTTCGCCGCGCCGGACGGTCAGATCCAGGGCGGGGAATACCGTCTCGCGGCCGTGGCCGAGCCGGGCGCCCCGGAAGTGGAACAGGGGCGCCGGCGCTTCACTGGCGTTCACAGCGGTTCAATCCAGCAGGCCGATGCTTTCGGCGGTGTCTTCGATGGCCTGGTAGTCATCGTTGTCGGCGGGCACGAAGGCGCTGCGCGGGAAGGCCTCGAGCAGCTCCGGGTCGTCGATCGCCAGCAGCACCTCGGTGACCCGTTGGCTGAAGCCGTCGCCGAAGCGCTGGTCCAGGTCGCCGCGCACGGTCCAGTGGTAGTCCGGGTAGGCGGGGGTTTCCCAGATCACCCGCACCTTGTCGGTGTCGATGTCGCCGTCCGCCAGGGCCTGGTCCCAGACCTGATAGTTGAGCGCGCCGGTGGCGTAGGCGCCGCTTTCCACCAGCGACAGGGTGCGGCTGTGGTCGCCGCTGAAGCCGACCTTGTCGATCAGTTCCTGGGGCGGCGCGCCGAAGCGTTCGCGGAAGTAATACTCGGGCATCAGCCGGCCGGAGGTGCTGCCCTTGGAGCCGAAAGTGAACGACGGCTGCTCGGCGAACGCGTCGGGCAGGCTGTCGCCGGGCTCCAGGCCGGTGCTGCTATTGGCGATGAAATAGGATTTGAAGGCGGTGTCTTCCTGGCCCTGCGCGATGGCTTGCGAGCCGGGCACCAGACGCCGGGCCTGGACCCCGGACAGGCCGCCGAACCAGGCCATCTGCACTTCGTCGTTGCGGAAGGCGGTGACCGCCGCCGGGTAGGACTTCACCGGCACGTATTTCACCGGCACGCCGAGCGCCTCTTCCAGGTGCTCGGCCACTTTGCCGAAGCGTTGTTCCAGGCGTGACTCGTCCTGGTCGGGGATCGCGGTGAAGGTGAAAGTTTGCGCCGGTTCGCGGGAATCACAGGCGGCCAGCAGCAGCACGGCGCAGGCCGTGGCCAGAAGGGGTTTGATCATTGTCGGCTCCGTTCAATAGGGAGTATTACCGGACGTTATTAGGGCCTGTGTGAACAGGCCCTTCACCGCCGCGTGTCCGGCTATCCGCGGTGGCTCAGGTATTCCATCACTTGCGCCCGGCTGCCCTGATAGAGAATCGGGCCGTCCCGGCGTTGTAGCATGTAATCGTACATGGGGTCGTAGTAGCCGCTCAGCAGTTCGCGGATCCACACCCGGTGGCGCTCCACGTCGCCGCCGTGGCGCTGCTGGTCCAGCGCCGCTTCCAATTCGCCGCGCAGATACTGATGGCGGGCGCCGCCCAGCCGTTTGCGGATGCGGTCGAGGGCGGCGAGCAGCGCCTCGGCCAGCCGCTCGAACGCCTGCGCTTCGCCGTAGTGGCGGCTGTATTCGTCCAGCGGTCCGGTGACGTAGTCCTCCAGCGTCACCCGCACGCGGGCTTCCAGCGGTTCGTCGATGACCACGCGCGGCGACTGGCGGATGCGCGCCTGCAGATCGTCCGGCACATAGCAGCGGCCGATCAGCTTGCCTTCGTCTTCCACCACCACCGGCGCCGGGCCCCGGTGCTGATGCTTGAGCAGGGCGATCGCCAGGCGGTTCTCGAAATCGATCTGGCCGGGTTGGCCCGCCGGTCGGCGGCCGAACGCCGAGCCGCGATGGTGGGCCATCCCTTCCAGATCGATGGCGTCGGTCAGCCGTTCGATAAGACGCGTCTTGCCGCAGCCGGTGCGGCCGCTGAGCACCACCATGGGCAGGTGGCGCAGGTTGTGTTTGAGCCGGTCGAGCAGGAAGCGGCGCATCGCCTTGTAGCCGCCCACCACCAGCGGCACGTGCACGCCGGCCTGGTCCAGCCAGGCCTGGGTGGTGCGGCTGCGCAGGCCGCCACGGAAACAGTACAGATAGCCGTCCGGGTGGGCGCGGCGCCACTCCCGCCAGACCTCCAGGCGGGCGCTCTTCTTGCGACCGCTGACCAGTTCGTTGCCGAGATCAATGGCCGCCTGCTGGCCTTGCTGCTTGTAGCGGATACCCACCCGGTGCCGCTCGTTGTCGTCGAGCAGCGGCAGATTGCTGGCGGTGGGGAAGGCGCCCTTGGCGAATTCCACCGGCGCGCGCACGTCCAGTAAGGGAATGTCGCCGAGAAACAGCCCGGCGTAGTCTCGAGTGTCGTCCATGGCGGGAGATTCTAGCAGCCTGAGCGCGCCCTGGCGCTAGCTGCTGTAAGAGCAGGCTGTGGGAGCGGGCCCGGCCCGCGAAAGGGAGCGAAGCTCCCGGCAGGATCCCAGAGACGCTATTGGTGGTGCGCTTCGAGGTGTCTCTGGCATCCCGCCGGCCGGCTAAAGCCGGCCTTTCGCTTGCGGGGCAAGCTCCTACAATGCTCAGGCCGGGCGCAGCTGGCCGGTGAGGTGCGGTTTGACGCCGTCCTTGGCGACCACGCGGAAATCGAGGCCGCCGTCCTTTTCTTCGCGGGCGAACTTCACCGTGGCCGGAATGAACATCGGCACCTTGAACTGCACCGCCACGGTGAAGGCTTCCTCGGGCAGCTCGTGTTGCAGCTGCCCCAGGGCGCGGGCCTTGGACCACATGCCGTGGGCGATCTGGCGTTTGAAGCCGAACAGCTTGGCGGTCAGCGGGTAGAGGTGGATCGGGTTGCGGTCGCCGGACACGGCGCCGTAACGGCGGCCGGTGTTGCCGGGGACCTTCCATTCAATGGCGTCGGTGACCGGTTCCGGGGTGCCGCGCGAGCCCTTGTCGGCCTTGACGCCGCTGCCGCCGCCGCGGAAGAAGTTCACCGATTCGCTGGCCCAGACCCGTTCGCCGCCGGTGCTGACCACCGTGAAGATGGAAAACTCGTAGCCTTTTTCCACCTGGGTCAGGTTGCCCAGGTAGCATTTGATGTTGAGCTGCTCGCGCTCGGCGATGGGGCGGTACTGGGTGATGCTGTTGCGCACGTGCACCAGGCCCATGGCCGGGAACGGGAAGCCGTCCTCCATCATCAGCGCCATGTGCAGCGGAAAGGCGTGGATGTGCGGGTAGGTGACCGGCAGGCGGCCGTCGTCGCTGAACCCGCAGACCTTGCGGTAGGCGGCCAGGTGCCCGGCGTCCAGGCCCACATCGTTGAGGCGCAGGCCGACATTGGGCAGTTGCGGGTTTTTGCCGGGCTTCACCCGGGCACGCATCACCGCCTTGGCGAAATTGACCGGCATCGCCGGGGCGTGGCGCAGCTCGCGGAAGTTCACGTCACTCATAACAGCGTCCTTGATCTCTCCAATACGGCCGACGCCGCGTGACAACAGCGGCGTCGGCAAATTGGGGACAGTATAGGCAGTGTGAAGAGCGGCCTGGATTGGCCGTATCGCCTGGGGGAGCCCCCGAGCAGGCCTATCAATCCCGGCGGATCAGGTGCGCGGCGGGGTGTCGGAGCGCCACTGGGCCACCCCGAAGTAAATCAGGCGCACCTGTTTCTCCGCCATGATCAGCATCTCGTGCTGGCCGGCGTCGTCGTCTTCGTCCAGCTCCAGCATTTCCTGGGTCAGGGCGACCACGCTGTTGACCACCAGGGACGCCATCATCTGCAGGTCCTCGGCGTTGACTCGCACCAGGAACGGAAAGCGCGCCATATCCATCGCCAGCTCACTGACGAACAAGCGGATTTCACGGCGGATGGCCTGGCGCATGGTGGCCGAGCCGCCGTACAGCTCCTTTGAAACGAACAGGAAATGGGTGCGGTTATTGCGCACGTAGGTGAAGAAGGTCTCCATCGACCCGCGGATCATGCGTTCGTTGGGCAGTTCCTGCTGGCGCACTTCACGCATCATCTGGCGCAGGGTGCGGAAGGACTCGTCCAGCAGGGTCAGGCCCAGGGCGCTCATGTCCGGGAAATGGCGATAAAAGGCGGTGGGCACCACCCCGGCGCGTTTGGTCACTTCACGCAGGCTCAAGGAAGAGAACGGGGCTTTCTTGGCCACCAGATCCAGGGCCGCATCCATGAGCGCCTGGCGAGTTCGCCCCCTCTTGGGCCGCCGTCCCCGAGTCGGAGTCTCTCTGCTCATGGTCTTTGCTCCCGAGTCATCGTTTTTATTCTCCGCATTTTCGCCATGTTATTGAAAATCCCCGGCCGGATACAGACAACTGGTTGATTTTACTGTGTAAAAAAGTATAAGTGTACATGTGTTGACATTGACGCCCCGCTTCGGTACAAAGTGCACAACTGTACACAAACGGGAGTTGGCATGAACGTCATCACCGCTTCAAATTCACAATCCGGTACTCCGGGCCTGATCCGTCGTCTCGGCAAGGCGCTCAGCACGCCGTTCGACCCGGAGGACTATCTGGCCCTGTTCGATCCGCTGCAGTCCGCCCGCGAAATACGCGCCCGGGTGATCGGCGTGCAGCGCGAGAGTGACCAGGCGGTGACCCTGACCCTGCAACCCAACCGCCTTTGGAAAGGCCACCGCGCCGGTCAGCATGTTCTGCTGGGCGTGGAGATCGAAGGCGTGCGGCATCAACGCTGCTTCTCCCTGTCCTCGGCCCCCGGCGGCGCGCCCACCATCAGCGTGAAGCGCCAGGGCCGGGGCGGCGTCAGCGACCATCTGGTCAACCGTTGCCGGGAGGGCGACCTGCTCACCCTGGCCGAACCGGCCGGCGAATTCGTGCTGCCGGACCCGGTGCCGGAGCGCCTTCTGATGGTCACCGCGGGCTCCGGGATTACACCTGTTCACAGTATCGTGAAGTCCCTGCTCGCGTCCAACTTCGACGGCAAAGTGACCTGGGTGCACTTCGAACGCCGCTACCGGGACCTGATGCTGAGCGACTCCCTGGCGCAATTGCGCCGCGATCCGCGCCTCGACCTGCGTCTCGTCCTCAGCGGCGACAGCCCGCGCGACGGCGACCAGGCCGGCCGTCTGGATGAACACTGGCTCACGGATAACATCGCCGATGCCGCCGCGCACACCGTTTTCACCTGCGGGCCGGCCGGCTTTCTCGACACGGTGATGGATTGGCACGGCGAACACGGCCGCGCGCCGCTGTTCCATGAGCGTTTCAAAGCGGCGCCGGTGGTGGCCGGCGAAGGCGGCCGGCTGCACTTCTCGCGCACCGGCGGCCAGGCCGAGGCCGCCGCCGGGGTGTCGCTGCTGGAAGCGGCGGAGCAGGCCGGCCTCAAGCCCAAGCACGGTTGCCGCATGGGCATCTGCCACACTTGCAAGTGCAAGGTGAGCAAGGGCCGGGTGCGCGACCTGCAGAGCGGCGAAAGCCGCGAGTTGAACGGCCAGGAAGTTCGTATTTGTGTCCACGCCGCCGAGGGCGACGTGGAACTGGATCTCTAAGGAGGCACGCTATGAATGCCAAAGTAGATCATTTCGACCCCATCGTATTCGAACGCCCGGGCGTGACGCTGACGCGCTCCCAGGTGGACGCCTTCGGCCGCGAAATCGACGCCCTGCGTGAAGAGATCATGGCGGATCTGGGCGAGCAGGACGCGCGCTACATCCGCCGTCTGGTGCGCACCCAGAAAGGCATGGAACTGGCCGGCCGCGGCCTGCTGTTCCTGGGCGTGCTGCCGCCGGCCTGGCTGGCCGGCACCGCGCTGCTGTCGGTGTCCAAGATTCTGGAAAACATGGAAATCGGCCACAACGTGATGCACGCCCAGTGGGACTGGCTGGGTGACCCGGCGCTGGATTCCTCCACCTACGACTGGGACAACACCTGCCCGGCGGAGCAGTGGAAGCATTCGCACAACTACATGCACCACACCTTCACCAACGTGGTCGGCAAGGACCGGGATGTGGGCTACGGCATCATGCGCATGTCCGAAGAGCAGCGCTGGAACCCGGCCTACCTGTTCCAGCCCGCCTATAACTGGGTGCTGGCCTCGTTGTTCCAGTGGGGCGTGGCGTTCCACGACCTGGAAGTGGAGCGCGTGCTCAAGGGCGAGAAAAGCTTCGCCGAATACCGCGCGCAGCGCCGCAAGATCATGAAGAAGGTGCGCAAGCAGGTGGGTAAGGACTATCTGCTGTTCCCGCTGCTGGCCGGCCCGTTCGCCCCCTGGGTGCTGGCGGGCAACGCCACCGCCAACCTGACCCGTAACCTGTGGTCGTACCTGATCATTTTCTGCGGCCATTTCACCGAGCACGCGGAAATGTTCAGCGAGGCGGAAATCGAGAACGAGACCCGCGGCCAATGGTACCTGCGCCAGCTGCTGGGCTCCTCCAACCTGGAAGGCGGCCCGCTGTTCCACATCATGTCCGGCAACCTCAGCCACCAGATCGAGCACCACCTGTTCCCGGACATGCCGTCCAACCGCTACAAGCAGGTGGCGCCCAAGGTGCGCGAGATCGCCGAGCGCTACGGTCTGCACTACAACAGCGGCCGTCTGAGCCGCCAGTTCGGCACCGTGCTCAAGCGGATTAACCGCCTGGCGCTGCCGTCCCGGCGCAAGCCGAAAAACGCCACGGTGTGAAGCGGTTCCGGGTCCCCGGACGGTGTGCTAGTCTCACCACTTGGTATTTACCGTTTGGGGAAGTCGCAACAGGATGGCAGAACTGACCGATTCCGGCGTGCTTCTGCGCATGGCCTACCGGGCCATGCTCAACGCCGGCATTGATGCCGACGCGGTACTGGCCGAGCTGGGCCTGGACCCGTCCATATTGAACGTGCCGGATCTGCGCACGCCCCACGATGGCCAGGAATGGTTCTGGGAGGCGTTGGCGAAGGTCTCCAACGACGAGCATGTGGGCCTGCATCTGGGCAAGCACATGCCCGTCTACAAGGGCCAGGTGCTGGAGTATCTGTTTCTCTCCAGCCCCACCTTCGGCGAGGGCCTGCACCGCGCGCTCAGCTACCAGCGGCTGCTCTCCGACGCGGCACGGGCCGAACTGTTCGAAGAGGGCGAGCGGGTCTTCCTGCGTCAGCCGTTCTGGGGCCGCCGCCTGGCGCACCTCAACGAATGCGTGATGATGGGGCTGATCAAGTTCTTCCGCTTCGTCACCGACGACGCCTTCGAGCCCCTGGAAGTCCACTTCGGCCACGAACACCACGCCGACAAGGCCGAGTACGAGCGCGCCTTCGGCTGCCCGGTGAAATTCGGCATGCCGTTCGTGGGCGTCTATTTCGACTCCCGCCTGATGGCGCTGCCCTCCGCCCACCACGAGCCCGAGCTGCTGCGCCTGCACGAGCAGCTCGCCAGCGAGCAGGTGGCGCGCCTGGAGAAGCAGGATCTGGTGGCCCAGGTCAACCGGCTGATCGCCGAGCTGCTGGAATCCGGCCACGCCAACCTGGAAGAAGTGGCCGAGCGCCTGGGCATCAAAGCCCGCCAGCTGCGCACCCGGCTCGCCGACGCCGGCACCAACTTCAACCAGCTGGTGGCCGACTACCGCTGCAAGCTGGCCAAGCGCCTGCTCGCCGGCACCGACGAATCCATCGACGAAATCGTCTACCTCACCGGCTTCTCCGAGCCCTCCACCTTTTACCGCGCCTTCAAGCGCTGGGTGGGCATGACCCCCATCGAGTACCGCAAACTCAAAGCCGAAGAAGACGCCGCCGAAGCCGCCGCCAAACTCTGATTCTTGTGGGAGCGGGCCCACCCGATCCCGGTGCTCCTTTGGAAATTGAAAGGTCCTAGCGCCTCTCTGAAAGGGTGGATCTGACCCGTGGCGGTGACGCTATCCAGTGAGCGGGGCAATGGTGGTGCCTGGAGGGAGCTGTTTGGCCAGGGACGGCCAAACTAACAGCGATCAGGGACGACTTGAGCGGTCCCGGAAGGCACCACCATTGCACCGCGTCTCGGATACGGAGCACCGAACACCCGAAGAACCAGGTCTCTGGAATCCTGCCGGGAGCTTCGCTCCCTTTCGCGGGCAGGGCCCGCTCCCACAAGGGCCGCACACAGACCCGCGTCCCCGGCTGGAGAGAACCCGCCTAGGGAAGGCGCACCTCGTTATCGGCGGGGTTCGTCGGGCTCGTCGGCTTCACCCTCGATGGTGACGCCGGGGCGCTCGCCGGGGCCGGGCCGGTGGGCGGGGTCATTGGCGGGGCCGGGCCCGGACTGGCCGGGCCGCGATCCGCCGGGATAGATGGTGCGGCTCTGGTAGAAGAAGGCGCCGCCGCCCGGGCCGCCCCGGGTGGCGAAGGTCTGCAGCGTGCCCTTGCGGATCAGATAATCCGCCATGGCGCGCCGTGAAAACGGCAGCAGCAGGGCGAAGCCCAGGGCGTCGGTGATAAACCCGGGGGTGATCAGGAAGGCGCCGCCGAGCAGCAGCATCATGCCTTCGGCCAGCTCCCGGCCGGGCATTTCACCCTGGTTCATGCGCTGGTTAAGCCGTTGCCAGGTCTGCAGGCCCTGACTGCGGAACAGGGCGGTGCCCAGCAGGGCGGTGACCACCACCATCAGAATGGTGATCGGCCAGCCGATAAAGTCCGCCACGGCGGCCAGTACCATGACCTCCACCAGGGCGAGCACGAAAATGGTCAGGAAAACGCGACCGAAACCCATCGAAACCTCGGAAATTCATTGCGGCGAGTGAGTGCCGTTCAAGGTTAGATGGCGGTGGGGAAGGGGAGTTTCAAGTCGAAAGGGAGGTGGGAGCGGGCGGGCCCGCTCCCACAAGCTTTCTACGCCAGGCCGATCAGGCGCCCAGCATCATCTGGCCGCAGACGCGCACCACGTTGCCGGTGAGGCCCTGGGAGGCGGGGCTGGCGAAGAACGAGATGGTTTCCGCCACGTCCACCGGCTGGCCGCCCTGGCTCATGGCGTTCATGCGCCGGCCGGCTTCGCGGATGGTGAAGGGGATGGCGGCGGTCATCTGCGTTTCGATGAAGCCCGGCGCCACCGCGTTCACGGTGATGCCCTTGTCCGCGTACTCCTCGGAGTAGGTGTCGATCATGCCGATCACCGCGGCCTTGGAGGTGCCGTAGTTGGTCTGGCCCAGGTTGCCGGCGATGCCGGCGATGGAGCTGATCGACACGATGCGACCGCCTTCGCCCATGGCGCCGTCGGCCACCAGTTGCTCGTTGATGCGCAGCTGGCTGGCGATGTTGATGTTCATCACCATGTCCCAGTGACCCTCGGGCATGTTGCCGAGCATCTTGTCGCGGGTGACGCCGGCGTTATGCACCAGGATATCCAGGCCGCCCATTTTCTTGGCGGCGTCGGCGATCACGCGCGGCGCGTCGTCGGCGGTGATGTCCAATTCCAGGCTCTGGCCGCCGATCTCCTCGGCCACCTTGTTCAGGTCTTCGGCCATCGGCGGGATGTCCAGCACCGTGACTTCGGCGCCGTCGCGGGCCAGCACCCGGGCGATGGACGCGCCGATGCCGCGCGAGCCGCCGGTGACCAGGGCTTTTTTGCCGGCCAGCGGCTTGTCCCAGTCAAAGCTTTGCGCGTCGAAGCCGGCGGGGCCCACGCGCACCACCTGCGCCGACACATAGGCGGATTTCGGCGACAGGAAGAAGTGCAGCGGCGAGGCCAGCTGGCTTTCCGCGCCGGCTTCGCAGTACACCAGCTGTACCGTGGCGCCGCGTTTGATTTCCTTGCCCACCGAGCGGGTGAAGCCTTCCAGGCCGCGCTGGGCGACGCGGGCGGCGCCGCTCAGGGTTTCCGGGGTGCGCCCGATGACGATCACGCGGCCGCATTTATCCAGTTTTTTGATCACCGGCTGGAAGAATTCCCACAGCGTTTTGAGGTCATCCGGGCTTTCGATGCCGGTGGCGTCGAACACCAGCGCTTTGAATTTGCTGTCGTCTTCGCGGGTGGCGGTGTAGTTGTCGGTGTTGAGGCCGGCCGCCGCCGCCTGCTTCTGCAGGTCGTTGGCGTTGCGGGTGTTGGCGAGTACCGCGGGTTTCGCCTCCGGGGCGCCCTTGAGCGTGGCGAACACCGTGTCCACGGCGCTGGATCCGGGCGCGGCACCCACCAGCACGCCACCGCTGATAAAGGATTTCTGGCCGGGCTGCCAGCGTTCGAGAATCACCGGGATGGGCAGATTAATGGCGCTGAAAACGGCCTTGCCCATGGGGGAGTTGGCAATTGCCTGATAGGTATCGCTCATGGTCGTGTCCTTTGCCGAGCATTCGTAGGGGGCGTATTGAAGCACCCGTGTGTGAAGGGTGTATTGACCGGCACGGGAAGGCCGGGAGGCGCCGAAGCCAATGAGGCCCGCCCGTTGGGCGATAGACTGCGCTCATCTGTTAACCTGGGCACTCGGGCCGGCCACTCCGGCCTCCCCGACGCCACTGTGGAGGAATTACTATGCTGGCAGGCGACAACGTACGCAAGGTGGCCATTGTGGGCGGCAACCGCATTCCCTTTGCCCGCTCCAATACCGCTTATTTCGAGGTCGACAACCAGGAAATGCTGACCGCCGCGCTCAACGGCCTGGTGGATCGTTTCAAACTCCACGGCGAGCGCATGGGTGAAGTGGCCGCCGGCGCCGTGATGAAGCACGCCAAGGACTTCAACCTGGTGCGCGAGTGCGTGCTGGGCTCCAAGCTGGCGCCGGAAACCCCCGCCTACGACCTGCAGCAGGCCTGCGGCACCGGCCTGGAAGCGGCCATCCTGGTGGCCAACAAGATCGCCCTCGGCCAGGTGGACTGCGCCGTGGCCGGTGGTGTGGACACCACCTCGGACGCGCCCCTGGGCGTCAACGAGCAGGCCCGCAAGATTTTCATGGAGATCAACCGCGCCAAGAGCAACGGTGACAAGCTCAAGCAGGCGGTCAAGCTGCTCAACCCCAAGCTGATGATTCCGGACATCCCCAAGAACGGCGAGCCGCGCACCGGCCTGTCCATGGGCGAGCACCAGGCGATCACCGCCGCCGAGTGGGGCATTTCCCGTGAAGCCCAGGACGAGCTGGCCTGGCGCTCACACCAGAACCTGGCGAAATCCTATGAAGAGGGCTGGCAGGGCGACCTGATGACCCCGTTCCACGGTCTCGAGCGCGACAACAACATGCGCGGCGACTCCACCATCGAGAAACTGAGCACCCTGAAGCCGGTGTTCGGCGGTTCCGAAGGCACCATGACCGCCGCCAACTCCACCCCGCTCACCGACGGCGCCTCCACCGTGCTGCTGGCGTCCGAGGACTGGGCCCAGGAACGCGGGCTGCCGGTGCAGGCCTACCTGACCCACTGCGAAGTGGCGGCGGTGGACTTCATCGGCAAGAAAGAAGGCCTGCTGATGGCGCCGGCGTATGCCGTGCCGCGCATGCTCGACCGCGCCGGCCTGACCCTGCAGGACTTCGATTTCTACGAAATCCACGAAGCCTTCGCCTCCCAGGTGCTCACCACCCTGAAAGCCTGGAACGACGAAACCTTCTGCAAGGAACGTCTGGGCCGCGACAAGCCGCTGGGCGAAATCGACATGACCAAGCTCAACGTCAAGGGCTCGTCCCTGGCGGCCGGCCACCCGTTCGCCGCCACCGGCGCGCGCATCCTGGCCAACGCCGCCAAGCTGCTCAACGAGAAGGGCTCAGGCCGCTGCCTGATCTCCATCTGCGCCGCCGGTGGCCAGGGCGTCGTCGCCATCGTCGAGAAGTAACCGGTCGGGCTTGCGAGGCACCTCCTGAGGGAGGTGCGTTGTCGGGTCCCCTTTCCAGGACTGTGTGAGGCAGGGAGCCGAACACAAGCCTCCAGGGATGGATTCACGGCGGGTCCTGGAAAGGGGACCCGACAACGCACCGGTCTACGGAGTCCGCGTCAAGCCTTCCGCATCAACCCTTCCTGACACACCGAAGCCACCAGTTCCCCGGCCCGATTGAACACCTGCCCGCGATTGAAGCCCCGCGCCCCGGTGGCGATCGGGCTCTCCATGTCGTAGAACAGCCAGTCGTCCAGCCGCACCGGCCGATGGAACCACAGCGTATGGTCCAGGCTCGCCACCTGCATATCCCGGTCCAGGAAAGTGATGCCGTGGGGCAGCAGGGCGGTGCCCATCAGGCTGTGGTCGGACACATAGGCGAGCAGCGCCTGGTGGATCAGCGGGTCGTCGCCGGCCTCGCCGGCGGCGCGCAGCCACACCTGGCGGATCGGCTCCGCCTTCTCCGGGCGCAGCGGGTGGCGCCGGGTCACCGGACGGATTTCCACCGGCTTGCGGCGCAGCAGGGCGGCGCGGAAATTCTCGGAAATGTCCTCGTCCTTCAGGAAGTCGGCGGTGACGGTCTGCTCGTCGGGCAGGCCTTCCGGGTCCGGCGCGCTGTGAGCGGCGGTCTGGTGGGCCGGGCCGTCCTCGGCATTGTGAAAGGAGGCGGCGAAATCGAAGATCGGGCGGCCGCGCTGCTCCGCCACCACCCGGCGGGTGCTGAAGGTGCCGCCGTCACGGATGCGCTCCACCCGGTACAGCACCGGTTCCCGGGCATCGCCGGGACGCAGGAAGTACGCCTGCAGGGAGTGCGCGGTGCGCGCGGGCACGGTGCGTGCCGCCGCCACCAGCGCCTGGGCGATCACCTGGCCGCCGAAAATTCGGGGTCCGACAATGTTGCGGCTCTCGCCCTGGAACAGGTCGTCATCCAGCGAGGTGAGGTCGAGCAGGGCGAGGAGGTCGGAAAGATCGGTGTCCATGGAGCGTCCTTTTGTTTCAACCGCGCGGGTTTACCCACGTGTTTTTCGAATAATGGAAGTCAATTTTAAAAAGCATAAGTTGGCCCTAGACGCGCCGTTTTGCAAGCACGCCTGCGGCCCCGGGTCTCCGCCCGGGTCCTTGCGCGCGCTTTTAAGGTTGCGTTAAGGCGGGCTTCAGGGAGAATTAAGCTGGCCGGCGTAGAGTCACTCCCGTACCCCACCCAATGAGGACAAAGGAGAGACTCATGAACGCCATCAAAAAGACTTTGCTCGCCACCCTGATCGGTTTCGCCGGCACCACCACCCTGGTGCACGCGGACGACGTGGGCCCGGACCGGGCGATGAAACTGGTGCAGGACGGTAAGATCCTGTCGTTCGAAAAGCTCAACGAAGCGGCCCTGGCCAAGCATCCCGAGGCCACCGTGGAAGACACCGAGCTGGAAGACGAATACGGCCGCCTGATCTATCAGGTCGATCTGCGCGACGCCCAGGGCCAGGAATGGGATCTGGAGCTGGACGCCACCAGTGGTGAAATCCTGCGCGAGGAGCGTGACGACTAATGCGTGTGTTACTCGGAGGGGCGGCCCTGGTCGCCCTTTCCTTGGCTTGGGCGACCTCCGCCCTGGCGCTGGATGTGGATCAGGACGAGGCCCTGCGGCTGCGGCAAAGCGGGGAGGTGTTGTCGTTCCAGGCGATCCTCCGCCAGGCGGATGAGCGCTACCCCGGCGCCCGTCTGCTGGAAGCGGAGCTGGACGACGACGATGGTGAATTTATCTATGAAATCGAGCTGCTGACCGGCGACGGCGTGGTCCGCGAGCTGGAAATCGACGCCCGCACCGGGCGTGTTCTCGAAGACGAAGTGGACGACTGATGCGCCTGCTGCTGGTGGAAGACACCGTCGCCCTGGCCGACCAGTTGCTGCCGCTGCTGCGCGATCACGGCTACGCGGTGGATTGGCTGGCGGACGGCCGCGACGCCCTGGTGCGTGCCCACGACGATGATTTCGACCTGGTGATTCTGGACCTGGGGCTGCCCGGCCTGGACGGCCTGGAAGTGCTGCGGCGCTGGCGGGAGCAGGGCCTGAGCATGCCGGTGCTGATTCTCACCGCCCGCGACAGCTGGGCGGAGCGCGTCGACGGCCTGCGCGCCGGCGCCGACGACTACCTCACCAAACCCTTCCACCCGGAGGAGCTGCTGCTGCGAGTGCAGGCGGTGTTGCGGCGCAGCCACGGCAGCGCCAACCAGAGCCGCCTGCGCGCCTGCGGGGTGGAGCTGGACGAAGAGCGCCAGAGCGCCTGGCTGGACCAGCAGGAGGTTGAACTGACCGGCGCGGAATTCCGCATGCTGCGTTACTTCATGCTCAACCCGGGCCGGCTGTTGTCGAAGATCGCGCTCAGCGAGCACCTCTACGACGGCGAGAGCGAGCGCGATTCCAACGTGGTGGAAGTGCACATCAACCGCCTGCGCCGCAAGCTCGGCGGTCAGGTGATCCAGACCCGGCGCGGCCAGGGCTATTTGTTCACGGGGCGCGGCTGAATGCGCTCCATCGGCGCGCGCCTGGGAATCAGCCTGTTCGTCAGCCTGCTGCTGGCCGGCGTGCTGGTGGGGCAGGGCGCGCTCTGGTGGCTGGAGCGCGAACAGCGTGAGATCAGCGCCGGCCAGCTGCGCGACGAGGCCGCCAGCGTGCTGGCCGCCATGGTGCCCGGCCCGGACGGGCTGGTGCTGGAACAGGAAATGCTCGACCCGGCCTACCGGCGCCCGCTGTCCGGCCGCTATTTCGTGGTGCTGATCGACGGCCAGCGCTGGCGCTCCCGGTCGCTGTGGGACGCCCGTTTGCCGCTGCCGGAAAACCCGGGCATGGACACCGAGCTGCTGCCCGGCCCGGACGGCCAGAGCCTGCTGCGCTACCGCACCCGTTTCCGGCGCGACGGCCAAGACCTCACCGTGGTGGTGGCCCAGGACTACGCCCCGCAACAGGCCAGTTTCCGCGATACCCGAACCGCCGCCCTGCTGGCCTGGGTGCTGGTGCTGGCGGCGCTGGCCCTGGTCCAGCAATGGCTGATCCGCCACGGCCTCAAGCCGCTCAACGCGGCGCGCCGGCAGATCGAACAGCTGCGCGGCGGCCAGCGCGCCGAGCTGGACCAGGACGTGGCCCGGGAACTGCGCCCGCTGGTCACCGAGATCAACCGCCTGCAGCGGCACATGGAGCAGCAGCTGGACCGCTCCCGTCACGCCCTGGGCGACCTGGGGCACGCCCTCAAGACGCCGCTGGCGGTGCTGCGCAACCGCTGCGACACGGAACTGCGCCAGCGCGCCCCGGAACTGCACGTCCTGCTGCTGGCGCAACTGGACCAGATCGAAGCCAATGTGCGCCGCGCCCTGGGCCGCGCCCGCGTCGCCGCCGGCGCCACCGCCGCCACCCGCTTCGAACCGGGCCAGGATCTGGAAGCCCTGGCCGACACCCTGCGCCGCGCCCACCGCAAGCCGCTCAACCTGGTGGTGCACGGCACCGGGCTGCCGCCGCTGGCGGTGGAGCGCGGCGACATGCTGGAACTGCTCGGCAATCTGCTCGACAACGCCTGCAAATGGGCCGCCGGCGAGGTACGGTTGACACTGGCGCGGGACGGCGGCCTGTTGACGGTCACCGTGGACGACGACGGGCCCGGCATCCCGCCATCACGCCGCGAGCAGGTGCTGCAGCGCGGCCGCCGCCTGGATGAGCGGGTCGCCGGCGACGGCCTGGGTCTGGCCATCGTCAGTGACACGGTGGCCGCCTACGGCGGACAGCTGACCCTCACCGACAGCCCGCTGGGCGGTCTGCGGGTGCGGCTTGCGCTGCCGCTGCCGGACTGAATCGCGGAACTTTCCCGTCATGCGGGTCTCCACCCCTGAACGGCTGTATCAACAGGAGAAGGGAATCATGCGCGTATTCACATCCTTGCTGGCGCTGTGCGCGCTGGCGTTCGGCAACCCGGCCATGGCGGCGGAAAAACCCGCCTTCGACGCCCGCCTCAGCGGCTACGACTACCCCCATCCGGTGCACACCCTGAAGCTGGACAGCCAGCGGCAGACGCTGGAAATGGCCTATATGGACGTGCGCCCGGAGCAGCCCAACGGCGACACCGTGCTGCTGCTGCACGGCAAGAATTTCTCCGGCGCCTATTGGCAAACCACCATCGAGCGGCTGACCGAGGAAGGCTACCGCGTGGTGGTGCCGGACCAGATCGGCTTCGGCAAATCCAGCAAGCCGGAACACTTCCAGTATTCCTTCCAGACCCTGGCCGATCACACCCGCACCTTGCTGGACACACTGGAGGTGGACAGCGCCACCGTGGTGGGCCACTCCATGGGCGGCATGCTCGCCACCCGCTTCACGCTGATGTTCCCCGAGCGCAGTGACGCCCTGGTGCTGGTCAATCCCATCGGCCTGGAAGACTGGCGCCAGGACGTGCCCTGGCAGTCCGTGGACGCCTGGTACCAGGGCGAGCTGAAAAAGAAACCCGAAGACATCAAGACCTACATGACCAAGGCGTACTTCGACGGTCAGTGGAAGGAAGAGTACGCGCCCTTGCTGACCATTCAGCAGGGCTGGCTGCGCGGCCCGGACTACAAGCGCATCGCCTGGAATTCCGCACTGCACTACGACATGATCTTCAACCAGCCGGTGGTCTACGAGTTCCCCGACGTCAAAGCGCCGACGCTGCTGATCATCGGCAACCGCGACCGCACCGCCCTGGGCCGCAATCGCGCGCCGGAAGAAAAGCAGAAAGAACTGGGGCGCTATGATCGTCTCGGCGACAAGGCCGCCGAAGCCATTCCCGACGCCAAGCTGGTGGAACTGGAAGGCATCGGCCACGTCCCCCAGTACGAGGCCTACGACGACTATATCGAAGCCCTCACCGAGTTCCTGGCGGCACAGCGCTAACGGCTTTTGGGAGCGGCTGTGTGGGAGCTTGCCTTGCAAGCGAAAGGCCGGCTTTGCCGGCCGGCAGGATTCCAGAGACCTTGTTGGTACTGCTTTTAGAGAGGCCTCTGGGATCCTGCCGGGAGCTCCGCTCCCTTTCGCGGGCTAGGCCCGCTCCCACAAAGTTTGCTCCTGAACCGGGCTACGGAGTCCGCTCAGCCGGCCGCACAGCGGCCAGCATCAGCGCCACTGCCTGGTCGCTGACCGCCTCCATGTCCTGGCGGTCCACGTAGATGCCGTCCAGCAGGAGGCGACAGAGCCCGTGCAGGGTCGCCCAGCTGGCCTGGGCCACACGCAACGGATCGGCGCCGCCGGGCAGGGAGGCGGCGCGCAGGCCGTCCGCTTCGAGCTTATCCACGTAACGCCGGAAGCAGCCGTGCGCCACCCGCGTCAGCGACTCGGTGGGGCGCCCGGTCTTCCACAGGGTGCGCCCGAACATCAGCTCGTACTGCTCCGGGTCGTCGCAGGCGAAACGCAGATAGCCGCGCACGAAACGGCGCAGCCCGGGCTCCGGGTCGTCCGCCCGGAAGTCGGCCTCTTCCATCAACCGGTCCAGCCGGCGGAAGCCGTCCTCGGCGAGGGCGCAGAGCAGCGCGTTCTTATCGGTGAAGTGGTGGTAGGGCGCGGTGCGCGACACCCCGGCGCGTTCCGCCAGGCGCCGCAGCGACAGCCCTTCCACGCCCTGTTCGCGCAGCAGTACGGCGGCCTCGCGAAGCAGGGCGGCGTGCAGGTCTCCGTGATGGTAGCGGCCCGGTTGCGTCATGGTGGTTGCCTGTCTTTCGAAGTCACGGATGTTATCTTGACAGCGTCAACATAGCACCCTATCTTGACGGCGTCCAGATTGCAGCCAGGCGGCCGCCGCGTACAACGTCGCGCGGCCCGCCCAGCCCACAAAGGAGAACACCATGGCGGCCAACGGTTATTCCCACCTGCTTTCCCCTCTGGATCTGGGGCACACCCGGCTCAAGAACCGGGTGATCATGGGGTCCATGCACACCGGCCTGGAAGACCGTTTCTGGCACTACCCGAAGCTGGCCGCCTATTTCGCCGAGCGGGCGCGGGGCGGGGTGGCCCTGTCCGTGACCGGTGGTATCAACCCCAACCGCCACGGCTGGTTCTACCCGCTGTCCGGCACCTTCAACAGCAAGCTGGATATCCGCAACCACCGCAAGATCACCGAGGCGGTGCACCGCGAAGGCGGCAAGATCGCGCTGCAGGTGCTGCACGCCGGCCGCTACAGCTACCACCCGTTCTCCCGCTCCGCCTCGGCGATCAAAAGCCCGATCAACCCGTTCAAGCCCAAGGCCATGAGCACCCGCGAAGTGCGCTCCACGGTGCAGGACTTCGCGCGCACCGCCGAGCTGGCCAAGGAAGCCGGCTACGACGGCGTGGAAATCATGGGCTCCGAGGGCTATCTGATTAATCAGTTCACCGCGCCGCGCACCAACAAGCGCAGCGACGAGTACGGCGGCAGCGCCGAAAACCGCCGCCGCTTCCCGGTGGAGATCGTCGAGGAAACCCGACGCCGCTGCGGCGAGGATTTCATCATCATGTACCGCCTGTCAGTGATTGATCTGGTGCCCGACGGCAGCACCCGCGAGGAGGTGCTGGACCTGGCCCGCGCGATCGAAAAAGCCGGCGCCAGCCTGATCAACAGCGGCATCGGCTGGCACGAAGCGCGGGTGCCCACCATCGTCACCTCGGTGCCCCGGGCGGCGTTCGCGGAAGTCACCCGCCAGGTAAAAAACGTGGTGTCGATCCCGGTGGTGGCCTCCAACCGGATCAACGATCCGGACACCGCCGAGCGCATCATCGCCAGCGGCCAGGCGGACGCGGTGTCCATGGCCCGGCCGCTGCTGGCGGACTCGGAGTTCGTCAACAAGGCCGCCGAAGGCCGCGCCGACGAGATCAACACCTGCATCGCCTGCAACCAGGCCTGCCTGGATCATACCTTCGAGCTCAAGCGCGCCTCCTGCCTGGTGAACCCGCGCGCCTGCCATGAAACCGAGCTGGTCTATCTGCGCACCGCCACGCCCAAGAAAGTGGCGGTGGTGGGCGCCGGTCCCGCCGGGCTGGCCTGCGCCACGGTGGCGGCGGAGCGCGGCCACGACGTGACTCTGTTCGACCAGGCCGGCGAGATCGGCGGCCAGTTCAACATGGCCAAGGTGATCCCCGGCAAGGAAGAGTTCCACGAGACCCTGCGCTACTTTCAAAAGCGCATCGAACGCACCGGCGTCAAGGTGGTGCTCAACCGGCGCGTGGAAAGCGACGAGCTGGAGCGCGAAGGCTTCCAGGAAATCGTCATCGCCACCGGGGTGTCCCCGCGCCGGCCGGGCATCGACGGCATCGACCACGCCAAGGTGGTGTCCTACGTGGACGTGCTGCGCGGCAAGGTGCAGGTGGGCGAACGCGTGGCGATCATCGGCGCCGGCGGCATCGGCTTCGACGTGGCGGAATTCCTGGCCGAAGCGCCCCGCGACGGCGCCCAGCCGCTGCCCGAATGGCTGGCGGAGTGGGGCGTGGATTTCAACGCGGACACCCGTGGCGGCCTGGTGGACAAGCACCCGGAAACCCCGGCGCGGAAAATCTACCTGCTGCAGCGCAAGGAAAGCACGCCGGGCAAGGGGCTGGGCAAAACCAGCGGCTGGGTGCACCGCGCCACGCTCAAACACCGCAATGTGGAAATGCTGGCCGGCTGTAGCTACGACCGCATCGACGACCACGGCCTGCATATCACCCAGAATGACAAGCAAGGCTTGCTCCACAAGCAGGGTTTGCTGGAAGTGGACCAGGTGGTGATCTGCGCCGGGCAGGAGTCCCTGCGCGAGCTGTACCAGGAAGGCGCCGCCAACCACCATCTGATCGGCGGCGCCGACCTGGCCGCCGAGCTGGACGCCAAGCGCGCCATCAAGCAAGGGTCGGAGCTTGCCGCGCGGCTGTAGCCGCACGGCAAGCTCAATGAAGAGTTAATAGTGAACAGTTAATAGCGAAACAAAAAAGGCGCGGGCTTTGCCCGCGCCTTCGTGTTTTGAAGTTAGCTATTAACTATTAACTGTTAATTGTTAACTGTCTTCATTTCAGTTCTTTTGAACTGAGGCCGAGGACGCGGCGGGCGATGATCAGCTTCTGGATCTGCTGGGTGCCTTCGAAGATGTCGAGGATCTTGGAGTCCCGCGCCCATTTCTCCAGCAGCTCGTCCTCGGTGTAGCCGATGGAGCCGGCCAGTTCCACGCATTTGAGGGTGACGTAGTTGCCCACGCGGCCGGCCTTGGCCTTGGAGATCGACGCTTCCACCGAGTTGGACTGCTTGTTGTCGGCCATCCAGGCCGCTTTCATGGCCAGCCAGTAGGCCGCTTCCCATTCCGCTTCCATGCGGTACAGCTCCGCCTCGGCGGCGCTGGCGTTGTCCACCGGCTTGCCGTAGTCGTACTCGATCGCTTCGCTGAGCAGTTCCCGGGTCCGTTCCAGCGACGCCTTGGCCACGCCCAGGGCGAAGCAGGCCACCAGCGGCCGGGTGTTGTCGAAGGTTTCCATCACGCCGCCGAAGCCCTTGGTGTCCACCTCGGGGTTGCCGAGCAGGTTCTCTTTGGGCACCCGGCAATCGTTGAAGGTGATGGCGGCGGTGTCGGAGGCGCGAATGCCGAGCTTCTTCTCCAGACGCGCCAGCTCCATGCCGGGCGTGCCCCATTCCACCACGAACGACTTGATCGCCGCGCGGCCCAGCTTCGGGTCCAGGCTGGCCCACACCACCACGCAGTCGGCGCGCTCGCCGGAGGTGACGTAGATCTTCTCGCCGTTGAGCACATAGTGGTCGCCGTCTTCCTTGGCGGTGGTGCGGATCGCCGCCGAGTCGGAGCCGGCGCCGGGCTCGGTGATCGCCATCGCCGCCCATTTGCCCTTGAAGCGCTCCAGCTGCTCGTCGGTGGCGACCGCGGCGATGGCCGCGTTACCCAGGCCCTGGCGCGGCATGGCGAGCAGAAAGCCGGTGTCGCCGTAGCAGAATTCCAGGGCGCCCAGGCAGGTCATCATGTTGGCGCCGTTCTTCACGCCGCCGTCTTCCTGCACCTTGCCCTTGCCGGTCTGGCTGGCGCCGGCGGAGTTGGCCGGGTCGCCTTCGTTGAAGCCGTCCAGCACCGAGGCGACCATGTCCAACTCCTTGGGGCGCTGGTGTTCGGCACGGTCGTATTTGCGGGAGATGGGCCGGAAGGTGTTCAGGGCCACCTGCCGGGCATTGTTGATCACCGGTTTGAATTTCTTCGGAATCTCGATGTTCATGCTGTCTCTTCCGTTATGGGTGCGGGCGGCGTTACAGGTGCAGGCCGCCGAAGACCACGCCGATCGCGCGCAGATCGCGATACCAGCGTTCCACCGGGTATTCGTGGGTAAAGCCGTGGCCGCCCAGCAGCTGGACGCCGTCGGTGCCGATCTGCATCGCCTTGTCCTTGACCAGGGTGCGGGCCAGGTGCGTTTCGCGCTGGAAGGGTTTGCCCTGCTCGGCGCGGCACACGGCGCGGTAGGTGAGCATGCGCATGGCGTCCAGCTCGATGGCGATGTCGGCGACCATGAACGCCACCGCCTGGCGGTGGCTGATCGGCTCGCCGAACGCTTTGCGTTCGTTGCAGTAGGGCACCACGTAGTCGAGCACCGCCTGGGCGGTACCGATGGCCAGCGCGCACCAGGCCAGGGTGC
>Ga0114901_1000108_pt1 | contig 69755 bp, 77 predicted proteins | sample MalvireepMed_s16_FD_89686 | JGI IMG/M metagenome (GOLD analysis project Ga0114901, IMG submission 89686) | Marine viral communities from the Global Malaspina Expedition - Malaspina viral metaG DeepMed_s16 | ecosystem: Environmental > Aquatic > Marine > Oceanic | place: Mediterranean Sea... | reverse complement strand
CTGGCGGCTAGCCGCCAGCACATGACAGTACGGCACCCACGTGAAGACGTTGAACAGAGTGACTTCCATGAAGTTCTCCAATGTGCTCACAATGATAGTGTACATGATTGATAACACCATGCGGCTCGCTGCGGGTAACTGCGGTTAGAAGTGCAAGAGATGCACTGGCTCATGCCGGCAGAGGGGTAATGGGATCGTCGCAGTCCTACCTCTGCCGGTTTGGCTAGCCTGGGGGCTTAGGGTGGCAAAGGAATCGCCTTCTTGGTTTCAAAGACGGACATATCTCCATTTCGATCGGCCTGTCGGGGCAAAGAAGGCCGAGCGGATAGTTTCTGACCCCTCTGAGGTCGCACGACACTCCTTTTTTCCTTTTCTCACCTATAAGATCACTTCCCACAAAGCCCGGAAGACTGAGGCCGGAAATATGGAGATGGTCGCCAAGGAGCGACCAATTCATTATGCGGCACATATGGATTCCCACATTTATTCGTATTATGCCGAGATTTTATCCGAACTCTATGAAAAGAAGCTTTCGGAGCTAGGGATATCATCATCGGTTCTTGCATTTAGAAAACTTGGAAAGAGCAATATAGAATTCGCCAAAGATGCGTTTGACATCATCAAGATGAAAGCGCCATGCGTGGCGGTTGGTTACGACGTCTCTAAGTTTTTCCAAAAAATTGACCACGCCAAACTAAAGGCCACGTGGGCGGGCTTGCTAGACGAAGACATCTTGCCTAAAGATCACCATGCAGTATTTCGGTCGCTAACTAAATATGCGGAGATGGATAGGGGTAAAGTGTATGAGGTCCTAGGGCTGCCGAAATATAACAAGAAAAGCATCGGTCCGCGTATCTGTTCACCCTATCAGTTTCGTGAAACTGTTCGCCCCTCGAAGGAGATGTATGTCAATGATCGCTCGGTGGGGATTCCTCAGGGCTCTCCGATAAGCGCGCTTCTTTCCAATATCTACATGCTCGATTTTGATTGCGCAATAGCTGAAGTGGCTAGGGAGGCTGGAGCGTATTACTGCCGGTATTGCGATGATATTTTGGTCGTCTGTGATACGGATAATATCGTTGACTTCGAAGATCTTATAAGGCGAGAGCTGGGTAAGCTAAAGCTAGATATCAATGAGCAAAAGACGGACAAGGCAAGATATAGGGTTTCCAAAGAAAAAGTGTATTGTGATCGCGCTATACAATATCTGGGTTTTTTGTTCGACGGCGAGTCTGTTTTTCTCCGGTCGGCTTCTCTCGCGAGGTACTCCGAGCGTATGAGAAGAGGTGTCCACCTGGCTAAAAAGACGAAGAAAAAGTACAACAAGATGCGAGTAAAAAGGGGAGAGGCAATCAGGCGGCTTTATAAGAAGAAACTTTATGCCCGATATTCGCATCTTGGAAGACGGAATTTTGTCAGATATGGCCTGAGAGCTGCTGATATCATGGATTCTAAAGAAATTCGACGGCAACTAAAGCCACTGTGGCGTCGTCTTAAGGAGGAGATGGAGAAATAGTTATGGACATAATCTCTATCGCAAAAGAGGTGAGCACCTGGATTGATGAACTCAATACTAGCTATGTAGCGGATCGAATTTCCTGTGTAAAATTCCGTGATGCTTTTGAGGGATTTTACGGTGTCGGATTTTTGGCTGCTTCATACTACATGGTGGTGGATGAAATCCCCACCCCGGAAATTGTCGGTGCTGGGGATAATGTTCAAGAGATGCTGGCCATGCCCATGCACGGAATAACCTATAAGGATACCTACTACGTCCAAAGGGGTCACGAAGCTGATATGGGCCTTCACTTTCATGAGTTGGTCCATGTGGCCCAATGGGAATGCTTGGGTGCTCTTGGATTTATAGAAAGATATATCGAAGAGATCGGTGTCTACAAATACGAGGAAGCACCTCTTGAGTTGATGGCCTACACTCTTCAGCGCTGTTACGAAGCAAACACAGAGCGGTTTGATGTTCCTGGCCATGTTCAGAATTTACTTGTCAGCCGATAATTTTGCTTCGGGTTTTTCCGGAGGAAGTATGTGGTCTGTTGATGGAGTTTGGTGGGACTATCAGAAAGAAGCGATTATTTTCCGCCTAATCGATGAGGATGGCGATGAGGTAATATGCGGCGTGACGCAAGTCGCAATCAACGACCATTTTCGCACCGCGGATACCGAACAGGATGCCAAAGATAACTTTGACGAGAATATGGACTTTATAGTCTCAATCGCAGCCAATCTTGTTGATGAAGAAGAGTGCGATGAAGATGGTGTTTATTTGATCACCTCTGAGCATATGTAAGTTGGGTCTTTGCCCGTTGGATAAGGTCATTTGTCCGGCTTTACAGACACGTGTTTTGACGGTCAGATAAGGTCGAGCCTGCGCTTTAATTCGAACATCTGATGCCCTCTTCGCCGCTTCTTTGCTGCGGCAGGGCCTCTGACGCACTCTAGTTACCCCTGTCCTTGCAAAGTTCACTAGTGCATATCGCTGCTTTGCAGGACTGCAACCAAGAGCGCATACCCGTTATGATCCCTGACGAACAATAATCGTCGACGCTCTGTCTCTGGCCTGGGCGTCCAGGTAGTCCGGTTGGCTTGGGGAAGCGCAGTGTTTGAAGTGGGGAAGGAGTATCACCGCCGTTCGCAGATTCATGAGGTGTATGGCGGGCAGCAGCAGGGCGGTATCTCCACACCAAAGAACGCGCCCTATGTGTTCCTGTTCGTCTCAGAGACCGGCGGTCGGCACGGGTACACGGACGAGTTCAAAGAGGGCGTCTTCTTATACACCGGGGCGGGGCAAGTCGGGGATATGGCGCTTACTGCTGGTAATCGTGCCATTGCCCATCATCAGCAAGATGATAAGACGTTGCACCTCTTCGAATACACGCGCCGTGGTTACGTCCGCTATGTTGGGCAGGCGGACTGTATTGGTTACCACCAGGAAGAGCGACCCGACCGGGATGGCGAGCTGCGTCAGGCCCTGGTGTTTCATCTCGATGTGAATTCGTCGCCTCCTTCCTCGTCGGTGCAGGAGGCTCGGCCGCTCTACGACCCGGGCGATACAAACAGGCTTAAGCGCTATTCGCTGGCGCAGCTTCGGGATGCGGCGCTCCCGAAGGCCGTTAGCTCCGTCGAGCCACAGACTCGGATGCGAGTTGCCTACTACCGGGCGGAGGCTATTCGACGCTATGCATTGGGGCGTGCCAAAGGCTATTGCGAGGGCTGTGCCCAGCCGGCGCCGTTTTCCTCGTCACAAGGTCCTTATCTTGAGTGCCACCATCTTCACCGTGTGGCCGATGGTGGGCCGGACCACCCCGAGAACGTGATTGCGCTGTGCCCCAATTGTCACCGGCGCGCGCACTACGCTAAGGATGCCGCGCGCTTTAATGCTCAGTTGGTAGAGGTGGCGAAAACCGCGGAGGCCGCTTTGTAGGTTGGGTATTGAACGGGGCAGGGCGCGCTCGTTTCTCTGCATCTCCGGTGAAATCTCTGCGGTTAGTTAAAAAAATAAGCCGATATGTGTATTTATAGGATATTTCGGGCTATAAATTAAACTGCCGATGGTTTAATTTATAGCTTGATATGTTCTTCATGGGTTTATATCAGTGAAAAATGTAAACCAGCTCCTCCAGCAATGGCCCACCGGCGCGGTCCTCTCTCAGCCCTGGCTGACGGCGCATGGTGTCTCCAGCGTGGCCGCCGGGCGTTGGGCGCGGGAGGGTTGGCTGGCGCGGGTGGGGCATGGCGCTTACCGGCGGGCCGGCGATAAGGTGAACTGGCAGGGCGGGCTGTACGGGTTGCAGCAGCCGCACGGTGAAGGGCCGGCCTTCTGGTTGGGCGGGTTGTCGGCGCTGGAGCTCAGTGAAGGTAGCCATTTCCTGCGCTTTGGTGAGGAAGCGCTCACTCTATGGGGTGAGCCCGGCCGGCGGCTGCCGCGCTGGTTCGCCGGGTACGACTGGGATGTGAGGGTGAGCTATCAGCAGTACGCCTTGTTCGACCGGGCGCCTGCGGACAGTATCCAGTCTTATACGCCGCCGGGGCGGGATTTCGATATCCAGGTAGCGACGCCGGAGCGCGCGGTGTTGGAGTGGTTCTATGCGCTGTCCGGTGAGGCGTTCTTCGGCAGCCTGGTGTCGGAGACGTTCGGCGGGCTGGTGACGCTGCGCCCCCGGCGTTTGCAGGTGTTGCTGGAGGCCTGTCGCTCGGTCAAAGTGAAGCGGGCTTTCCTGTTGCTGGCCCGTCATTACGGTCATGCCTGGTATCGGCGTCTGGACACGGGGCGTATCGATCTGGGCGCGGGTAAGCGTCAGTTGTATCCGGGCGGTCGGCTGGACAGGGATTTTCAGGTAACGGTACCCAGGGAGTGGGGGGATGACGTTTGATGCACGCTATGCGGACCAGGTGCGCCTGCTGCTGCGGGTTCTGCCGCTTGTGGCGCAAGAAAAAGACTTTGCCCTGAAGGGCGGCACGGCCATTAATCTCTTCGTCCGCGATATGCCGCGGCTGTCCGTGGATATTGACTTGGCGTACCTGCCGGACCACGGGCGTGCCGACGCTCTGGGACGCTCCCGGGAGGCCCTGACCCGGATACAAGGGCGCATCAAGACGCAGCTGCCCGGGGTTAGCTGCCTCCAACACAACCGAGGGGATGACGATCTCAAGCTGATCGTTCGCCAGGGGCGGGTTCAGGTCAAAGTGGAGGTGAACCCGGTCGTCCGTGGCTCGTTGCACGCCCCGGAAAAGCGTGACGTCAGCGAGGCCGTGGAAGATCAGTTCGGCTTCGCATCGGCGTCGGTGCTGGCGCTGCCGGATCTGTATGGCGGCAAGCTGTGTGCGGCCCTGGATCGTCAGCATCCCCGTGATCTTTTCGATGTTCACCTGTTACTGGAAAACGAGGGCATAGACCGGCCGCTTTTTGAGGGGTTTCTGGTCTATCTGATGAGCCACCCCCGGCCGATGGCGGAGCTGCTCGCTCCGCGCTGGAAGGCCCTGGAGCAGGTGCACGCCGATGAGTTCGCCGGCATGAGCCGGGAGGCTGTCTCCGCCGAAACGCTGCAAGCCGTTGGCGATGCCTTGCTCAAAGCCCTGGCTGCCCACCTTACCGATGCAGACATTGAGTTCCTCCTTTCCTTCAAACGCGGCGAGCCTGATTGGCGACGATGTCCGGTACCAAAAGCCGAATCGCTTCCTGCTGTGCAGTGGAAACTTCGCAATATCAACGCGATGACTCCGGAGAAACGGGCGGCGGCGGTGGCCCGTCTGGAGGAGGTGCTTCGTCTCTTGTCAGCCAGCACCGTGGAGCCATAATGATTCCGTCGGGCCCCCGGTTGAGGAAAGCATCATGATCAAACGCATCTGGCACGGCTGGGCCACCCACGCTAATGCCGACCGCTACGAAGCGCTGCTCAAGGAAGAAATCTTCCCCGGCATTGAAGCCAAGCAGGTGCCCGGCTACCGCGGTATTCAATTGCTGCGCCGTGAACACGCCGATGAGGTGGAGTTCATCACGCTGATGGAGTTCGATTCCCTGGACGCCATCAAAGCGTTCGTGGGTGAGGACGTCACGGCGTCCTACGTGCCGGACAAGGCCCGGGAGGTGCTGGCCCACTGGGACAGCCATGCCCAGCACTACGAGGTGCGCGAGCAGCGCCGGTACTGATTCCGGGAGTCTCCCATGGCCGATTACCAAGCCACGATCCGCTGGCAGCGCCAGTCCGACGAAGCCTTCAGCGATAACCGCTACAGCCGCGCCCACGAGTGGGCGTTCGACGGCGGCGTGGTGGTGCCGGCGTCGGCGTCGCCGCACATCGTGCCGTTGCCGCATTCCGTGGCGGAGAACGTGGACCCGGAGGAGGCGTTCGTGGCGGCGCTGTCCAGTTGCCACATGTTGGTGTTCCTGGGCATCGCCGCCAAGCGCCGCTACGTGGTGGACAGCTATACCGATCAGGCGGTGGGCACCATGGCGGATAACGAGCACGGTAAGCTGGCGATCACCCGCGTGGTGCTGCGCCCGGACGCGCGCTTCTCCGGCGAGCGCCAGCCAAGCCGCGCGCAGATCGAGAAGATGCACCACCAGGCGCACAGCGAGTGTTTTATCGCCAATTCCGTGCGCACCGAGGTGGTCACGGAGCTGCCGGCGTAGTCCATCCCGAAGCCGGATCCCATTCGCTCAGTGCTCTCATCTTGGGACATTTCGGGGTGTGATTGTTCGCCTGATGATAACGCTTTACGTTAATAACGCGATGCGTTAGCATTTGCTAATGATCAGTTCGTTCAAATGCCAGGACACGGAAGCGCTGGCGAGCGGCAGGCGCGTCCGACGTTTCGTTGCCATCGAGCGCGTCGCGCTGCGTAAGCTTCGGCAGTTGCAAATTGCCGAGCGGTTGGATGATCTGCGAGTGCCGCCGGGAAATCGCCTGGAAGCCCTGAAAGGAAACCGAAAGGGGCAGCACAGTATCAGAGTGAACGATCAGTTCCGCCTCTGTTTCCGGTGGACCGCCGCCGGGGCTGCGGACGTTGAGATCGTGGACTACCACTAGGAGGGCATCATGACTCGTATTGCACCCGTGACGCCCGGTGAGCTGCTTCTCGAGGAATTCCTCAAGCCTCTGGGTATCACCAAATATCGCCTTGCTAAAGAGATCGGCGTGCCGGCGCAGCGCATCGGCGATATCGTCGCCGGTAAGCGCGCCATCACTGCGGATACCGATCTGCGCCTGTGTCGTTTCTTCGGCCTGTCCCGTGGCTATTGGCTGCGCGCGCAGGTGGAGCACGATACCGAGGTGGCGGAGCGCGAGTTGGCGGAGACGCTGGCGGCGATCCGTCCCTGGAATGAGCGCGAGAGCGCTTAGGCGCTGCCGCCGATTCTTCTAAATACCCATTTTGGGTAGTTGGAAACCCAACGTGGGTATCTTCCTTGTTCGGCGATCGATGAGCCGACTCCGCGCGCTAATTGGCTCACGGTCCGAGCCGATTCACTTCAAGTAGCCAAGCCCTTACCGGTCTCACCCGCCAACCTCGCTTTCAACGGCCCCTCCACCGCTTCCATAAAATGCCGCACCCGCGGCGACAGCAGCCGGCTGTGCGGGAACACGAACTGCACGGGCATGGGCGGCGGGTTGTAGTCGCTGAGCACGGGCACGAGGGTGCCGCGCTCGAAGTCCTGTTGGGCCTGGTAGCTGAGCACGCGGCACAGGCCGAGGCCGTCGCGGGCGGCGGCGAGTTGGGTGTCGATCTGGTTGGCGCGTATCAGCGGGTCGATGCGTTGCGGCCAGGGTTTGCCGTCCACCTGGAAGTGCCAGGTGCTGCCGGCGGGGGCGAAGCAGACGGTGGGCCAGTCGGCGAGATCTTTGGGGTGGTTCGGGCGCCCGCGTTGTTCGATGAGTTCCGGGCTGGCGCAGAGCACGTAGCCGGTGTGGCCGAGGGGGTGGGCGATCAGGGTGCTGTCGGCCAAGTGGCCGATGCGCAGGGCCAGGTCGAAGCCTTCTTCGAGCAGGTCGGTGACGCGGTCGAGCAGGGTGAGGTCGGCGCGCATGTGCGGGTGTTCTTTGAGCCACTGATTGAGCAGGGGCGTGAGGTGCAGGTGGCCGAACATCACCGGCGCGGTGATCGAGAGGGTGCCGGCGGGTTCGGTGCGGCGGCTGTCCAGGCGGGCTTCGGCGCCGTGGATGTCGGCGAGGATCTGGCGGCAGTGTTGCAGGTAGTCGCGGCCTTCGTCGGTGAGGGCGAGGCGACGGGTGCTGCGGTTGAGCAGGCGCACGCCCAGGTGGCGTTCCAGGCCGGCCAGGGTGCGGACGATGGCGGCGGGGGAGCGGTCCAGCTTGTCGCCGGCGGCGGAGAGGCTGCCCTGGTCGACGATGGCGACGAAGGTGCTCATGGCTTTGAGTTTGTCCATCGGGGGCGCGCGGCTCCATCTTTGCGAAAAGCTGAATAAAGCTAGCATGTTTGCGCCATTTATTGAATTCGGCGATCCGCGTTTACTGGCGTTCCCTGTTTTTACAGAAGGAGCCAGTGATGAAACAACCGCCACCCATTCGCGAGTACGACCACGTGGGCATCCGCGTCAGCGACCGCCAGCAGGCGGTGGCGTTCTATGAGCAGCTCGGGTTCACGGAGGTACGCCGCTTCGAGCAGTTCGAGGCCAACGAAATGGAGACGCCGGACGGCGTGCGCATCAATCTGATCTTCAACGGCACGCGCCTGCCCCACGGCCGCAACGTGCTGCTGGACGAGCCGGTGAAGCTGCCGGGCGTCACCCACCCGGCGTTCGTGGTGGACGACCTCTATGCCCTGAAGGACTGGCTGGACCAGGCCGGCATTGAGATCACCGAGGGCATCCACCGCCTGGGCCCGCGCCGCATCACCCTGTTTATCCGCGATCCGGACCGCAACGTGCTGGAGTTCAACCAGCTGCTGCCCGAAACCGAATAAGGAGACCCGCCATGAAACTCTACGATATGGAATTGTCCGGTAACGCCTACAAGGTGCGCCTGTTCGCCGCCCTGGTGGGCCTGGATCTGGAATTAAAGCCGGTGGATCTGGCCGCCGGCGAGCATAAGCAACCGCCGTTTATCGATCTGAACCCCTGGGCGCAGGTGCCGGTGCTGGAAGACGGCGATCTGGTGCTGCGCGATTCCCAGGCGGCTCTGGTGTATCTGGCCCGCCAATACGGCGGCCATCAGTGGTGGCCGGACAGCGCCGCCCACCAGGGCGAGGTGATGCAGTGGTTGTCCACGGCCGCCAACGAGATTCACGCCGGGCCCAACGTGGCGCGCTTGATCGGCAAGTTCGGCTACCCGTTGGACAAAGAAAGGGCACTGGAGATCGGCGCGCGGGTGCTGCCGTTGATCGAACAACACCTGAGTGAGCACCAGTGGCTCGCCATGGGCCGCCCGACCATTGCGGAGTGCGCGGTGTTTCCGTACATCGCCCTGAGCTGGGAAGGGGGCATGTCGCTGGAGCCGTACCCGGCGATCCGCGCCTGGATCGAGCGCATCAAGGCACTGCCGGGTTACGTCGGGATGCCGGGTATCGGTTGAGCGTGCCGGCCCGGCGTGGCGGTTCGGATTGCCGGAGCCTCTGGTCACCCTGGCCCGCTTTCTGACATCCTTTGATTATGCTGACGTTTAAAGCCGTGTCGCCGGATGCGCTACCCCTGCCGCTGCTTCTTGTCGCGGATCCGTCAGAAGCGCGCATTCGGGGCTACCTGGACGGGGCTCTGTGCTTGGTCGCCGAGGAAGCCGGCGAGGTAGTGGGGGCCTGCGTGCTGAGCCGTCTGGATGAGCGCTCGCTGGAGTTGCTCAATATCGCCGTGGACCCGGCGGATCAAGGGCAGGGCATTGGTGCGCGTTTGCTGCGGTACGCGATTGATGAAGCCCGGGCTTCGGGGTTCGCGCGTATTGAGCTGGGGACAGGCACCTTTGGCTACCAGCTGGCGTTTTATCAGCGTGCGGGGTTCCGGGTGGAAGCGGTGGTGAAGGATCACTTCCTGGACTGTTACGACGAGCCGGTGATTGAGTCCGGCATCCAGCATAAGGATCAGCTGCGCCTGGGTCTCGATCTACAGGCCTGATGACCCCGGCAAAGCCGGGGTCCCGGGGTCAGTGTTGGGTGCCGGTAAGGGTGTGGAAGATTACTTCCAGCCCCGGCGCGAAGCAGCCGTCACCGCCGTACTGACCATGGCCGTGCTGGCCGTGGTCGTGCCGGTGGCCGGCCAGGGCTGGCGCCAGGCCCAGCGCCGGTGGGGCCGCGTCACTGGTGCGGGCCTCGCGGTGGAAGATGGCCTCCCCTTCCTTGATGGTCGCCTCCACGTGCAGGTCGATCAGGCTGCTCGCCGGCACCGTGAGCGGGTTGTCCGAGAGCACCACGAAATCCGCCAGCTTGCCCACTTCGATGGAGCCTTTGCTGTCTTCTTCAAAATGCTGCCGGGCGGACCATAGCGTCATCGCTTTCAGCGCGGTCATCACATCCACTTTCTGGTTTTCTCCGAGCACGCGGCCACTGCGGGTGGTGCGGTTCACCGTGGTGTCGAGCACGCGCATGGAGTCGGGCAGCGCCACCGGGGCGTCGTGGTGGGTGGTGAAGCGCAGGCCGCGTTCGCGGACCCAGCCGGTGGGCGAGATGTTTTCCGCGCGCTGCGGGCCAAGCACGGAGTCGCGGTGCCAGTCGCCCCAGTAGAAGGTGTGCATGGGGAACAGGGACGGCAGGATGCCCAGCTCCTCAAGCGCGGGGATCTGATCCTGGCGCAGGGTCTGGCCGTGGATCAGCACCGGCCGCACGTCCACGTCCGGCACGCGGGCCTGGGCCTCGCGCCAGCCCATGATCATCTGGTCGATGGCGCGGTCGCCGTTGGCGTGGGTGAGCGTTTGCCAGCGGTTCTCCAGGGCCCGGGTGTAGACCTCGACCACCTTGTCGTCGTCCACCACGCCGTAGCCGGCGTAGTCGTCGGCCTTGCCTTCCGGCGGCTGGTAATAGGGCTCGGTGAGCCAGGCGGTCTTGCCCTGGGGGGAGCCGTCCAGCGTCAGCTTGATGCCGCCGATGCGGAAGTGGTTGTGGTATTGCGGCGCGCTGTCAGTGTTTTGATAGAACGGCGCCACCATCAGCTCTTCCACACCGGGATTGAGGATATCCGGGTAGGAGACGATGTCCGCCCGCAGTGCCCCGGCATTGGCGGCGGCCTGGGCGATCTTAATGTGGTTCGGCGCGCTGCGGCCGTCCTGCAGGGTGGTGTAGCCGTAGCGGGTGTAGAGCTTCTCGCCTTCCTGCAACATGGCGATGGCCTGCTGCGGGTTCATTTTCGGGAACAGTTTGCCCAGCGCCATGAAGAAGGCGTTCTCTTCCAGCAGCCCGGTGGGTTCGCCGGTGGCCGGATCCTTGACGATCACGCCACCCTTCGGGTTGTCGCTGTCGGCGGTGATGCCCAGCTGTTTCAGGCCGGCGCTGTTGACCACGCCGAAGTGGGCGGACTGATGAATCACCAGCACCGGCTGATCCTGGCTGACCTGGTCCAGTTCGGCGCGGGTGGGGTGGCGCTTTTCGGCCAGTTGCGAATCGTCGTAGCCGAAGCCGTAGATCAGCCCGAATTCCTCGCGCAGTCGCGAATCCTCGGCGAAGGTTTTCAGTGTCTCGACCAGTGACGCCACATCGGAAACGCCGCCGTCCGGCGGCGGCAGCAGGTTGGCGCTCATCGCCTGGAAGCCGACGAAGAACACGTGGCCGTGAGCGTCGACGAAGCCGGGCAGCAGGGTGCGGCCGTTGAGATCGTGCACGGTGGTGGCGTCGCCACGGTGGCGCAGTACCGCTTTGCGTTTACCCACGGCGACGATACGTCCGTCGCGGACCGCCACGGCGTCCGCTTCCGGCTGCTCGTCGTCGACGGTGATGATCGGGCCGTTCATCCAGATCGCGTCCGCCGGCTCGGCGGGCGGTGCGTGCTGGCACCCCGCCAGGGCCACCAGCGTTACCGCCGGCAGCAGTTTCCTTAACAAGGTCATAGCTCTCCCTCTTATCTTTATCGTTGTTGTTCAATCGACGGCGTGGGCGCCGCCGCGCCTTATCATACCTTCTTGAGAGAAGGCGCGGACCGCCTCAGCGGCAATCCGCCGCTGGCGGCTTAGCGTCATTGCGCGTAGCCAGGCTTTTACAGGGAGTGGTGTAAAGAGGTGTCAAGAGGCGGGCTCTTGCTACACCGCGCTCAGCCGCCCAGGTAGGCGGCTTTCACGCTTTCGTCGTTGAGCAGGGCGTGGCCGCTGCCGGTGGCGACGATGTCACCGGTCTCCAGCACGTAGCCGCGGTCGGCGATGGCCAGTGCTTCGGAGGCGTTCTGCTCCACCACGAAGATGGTGATGCCTTCCTGCTGTAGCTCTTTGATGATGCCGAAGATCTCGTCGATGATCAGCGGCGCCAGGCCCATGCTGGGTTCGTCGAGCAGCAGCAGCTTGGGTTTGGCCATCAGCGCGCGGCCGATGGCGAGCATCTGCTGCTGGCCGCCGGACAGGTTGCCGGCGTGCAGGCGGCGCTTTTCCTTGAGGATCGGGAAGCGCTGGTACATGGCGTCCAGATCGTCGGGGACGGTCTTGTCCCGGCGGCGGCTGAAGGCACCCAGGGTCAGGTTGTCTTCCACGGAGAGGCCAGCGAACACCTGGCGGCCTTCGGGCACCTGGACGATGCCGCGATGCACGCGGTCGGCGCCCTTGCAGCGGGCCAGGTCCTGGCCGCCGAACTGGACGGTGCCGGCGCTCAACGGCTGCAGGCCGGAGATCACCCGCAGCAGGGTGGACTTGCCGGCGCCGTTGGCGCCCACCAGGGCGACGGTTTCGCCCCGGGCGATGGTGACGTCGAGGCCGTGCAGCGCTTCAATGCGGCCGTAGCCGGTGCGGATGCCGCTCAGTTCGAGCAGGGTCTCGCTCATGCTATGGCCTCCTCTTCGGGCTTGCGGCTGCCCAGGTAGGCGTCGATCACATCCGGGTTGGCGCGGATCTCATCCGGGGTGCCGTCGGCCAGTTGCCGGCCGTAGCAGAGCACCAGCACCTGGTCGGAGATGCTCATCACCAGTTTCATGTCGTGCTCCACCAGCACCACGGTGATGCCCTTGTCGGCGATCTTGCGGATCACCGCGCGCAGGGCGTCGGTTTCGGTGCGGTTGAGGCCGGCGGCGGGCTCGTCCAGCAGCAGGATGTCCGGCTCAGACGCCAGCGCCCGGGCGATCTCCAGGCGCTTGAGCGCGCCATAGGGCATCGCCGAGGCGTGGTGGTTCAGGTACTGGCCGCAGCCGACGAATTCCATCAGTTCGGCGCACTGCTGTCGGCAGTCCTGATCGCCCCGGCGCAGGGCCGGCAGTTTCAAGAGCGAGGCGAGGGTGCCCTGGCCGAGATGGCGGTGACGACCCAGCATCACGTTTTCCAGGGCGCTCATGTTCATGCAGATCTGCAGGTTCTGGAAGGTGCGGCACATGCCCAGCGGCGCCAGCTCGTGGGGCTTGTGGCCGGCCAGGCTGCGCCCGTTCAGGTGCACGCTGCCGGCGCTGGGTTGATACAAGCCGGTGATCAGATTGAACAGCGTGGTCTTGCCGGCCCCGTTGGGGCCGATAATCGAATGGATGCGGCCTTTTTCCACCTCGAAGCTGAGGTCTTCCACGGCGTGCACGCCGCCAAATTCCTTGCTCAGGTTTTTAACGGAAAGCAGTGCGCTCATGCGGCCTCCTTCTGGAAGCGCCGCGCGATGGTGGGTACTAAACCGCGCGGCATGAAAATCATCACCGCCATCAGGATGGCGCCGAACAGAACCATCTCCAGCTCCTGAAAACCGGTCAGGAACTGCGGGATCAGCAGCAGGATGGCGGCGCCGAGAATCACCCCGTAGGTGGAGGCCATGCCGCCGAGTACGACGATGGTGATCAGCTCGATGGAGTGGCCGAAGGAGGCGATGTCCGGTGTGATAAAGCCGCTGTAGTGGGCGTACAGGCTGCCCGCCACGCTGGCGTAGATCGCCGAGATCACGAACACGCGCAGCTTGTATTTGGCGGTGTCGACGCCGGCCACCTGGGCGGCGATTTCCGAGCCGTGCAGGGCGCGCAGCGCACGACCCAGCGGCGAGTCGATCAGGTTCAGCGCCAGCCACACCGCCAGGAACAGGCCGCCGGCGGCGAGCAGGTACCACAGCTGGGTGCCGGTGACGGTGATGCCGAACCATTCGTAGCTGCCGAACACGCTCAGCTCATGGCCGAACACCGACAGCGGCGCCACCGGCAGGCCGTCCGGCCCGCCGGTGATCTGGTCTTCGTTATTGATGACGATGGCGGCGATCACCCCCAGGCCCAACGTGGCCATGGAAAGATAGTGGCCCTTCAGATGCAGAATCGGGCGGCCCACCAGCCAGGCCAGCACGCCCACCGCCACCGCGGCGGTGAACATCGCCGGCAGCGGGGTGAACTCATAGTTCTGGGTGAGCAGCGCGCTGGCGTAGGCGCCGCCGGCATAGAAAGCGGCGTGGCCCAGGCTTACCTGGCCGGCGTAGCCCACCAGCAGGTTCAGGCCCACCGCCACCGAGGCGATCAGGCAGATCTTGATCATCAGGTCGTAGTGGAAGTCGTTGGCGGCCAGCAGCGGGGCCACCGCGAGGACCACGAATAGGGCGATCAGGCCGGGCGCTTTACGGTGGGTTTTGACGGTCGCCATTACACACGCTCCACGGCCCGGCTGCCCAGCAAGCCGTTGGGCAGGAAAAACAGAATGATCAGAATCAGCACGAAGGGCACCGCGTCTTTGTAGTCCGACGAGATGTAGCCGGCGGTGTAGGCTTCCGCGAGCCCTAGCAACAGCCCGCCGAGGATGGCGCCGGTGCTGCTGCCCAGACCACCGATGGCGGCGGCGATAAACCCTTTCAGGCCGAGCATGATGCCGATGTCGTAGGCGGTGAAGGTGATCGGCGCGACGATCACGCCGGCCACCGCGCCCAGCAGCGCGGCGATGCCGAACGCCAGCGTCAGAATGGCGCCGGTCTTGATGCCCACCATGCTGGCGGCGTCCTTGTTCATGGAGGTGGCGAGCAGGGCTTTGCCGAGTGCGGTGCGGGTGAAGAACCAGCCCAGGGCGGCGACCAGCAGCGCGGCGATGCCGAGAATCCACAGGCTCTGGGTGAGTAGCACCGCGCCGCCCACCGACAGCGATTCGGTGTTACTGAACGCGGGCAGGGCGTGGTAGTCCTTGCCCCAGAAAATCTGCGCCAGGCCGCGCAGGAAAATCGAGGCGCCGATGGTGATGATGATCAGCGTCACCACGTCGGCGTTCTTCGCCGGGGCGATCGCCAGCTTGTGCAGCAGCACGCCGGCAATGCCGGCCATCACGATGGCGCCGGGAATCGCCAGATAGATGGGCGCGCCCGCGTCCATCAGCACCACGGTGCCCATGCCGCCGATCATCAGGAACTCGCCCTGGGCGAAGTTGATCACGTGGCTGGCGTTGTAGATCAGGGTGAAGCCCAGCGCCACCAGTGCGTAAATGGCGCCCAGGGTGATCCCCGAGAAACTGAACTGGAAAAACTCGCTGAACATGTTGGTGCCCGGAGTAGTCGGTGAAGGGAGGTCGGTGAAACGCGGTGGAGCAGGGCAGGGGCACGGCGCCGGCCATGCCCCCGGGGCGCGCTTACTGTGTCAGCGCCCAGTCGCCGTCTTTCACTTCCAGAATGCGGAAGGACTCGGCGTCCAGGCCCATGTGGTCGTCCGCGCTCAGCCGGTAGGTGCCGGTCACGCCGACGTAGCCGTCGATGCTTTCCAGGGCGTCGCGCACCTTGGCCTTGTCGGTGGAGCCGGCCTGTTTGATGGCGCGGATCGCCAGCTGCAGACCGTCGTAGGCGTAGGCGCCGAAGGTGGAGACCGACTCGTCATAGTGGCCTTCGTAGTCGCTCTTGTAGCGGTTCAGTACCTGATACTGCGGGTCGGATTCCGGCAGCTTGTCCGCCACCAGCAGCGCGGAAGCGGGCAGGCGCAGGCCGTTGGCGGCGTCGCCGGCCAGTTCCAGGAAGCTGTCGGACGCGACGCCGTGGGACTGATAGAACGGCAGATCAATGCCCAGCTGGTCGTAGTTGCGGGTGACGATGGCCGGGCCCTGCCCGAAGTCGAAGTTCAGGATCGCCTGCACGCCCTCGGTGCCGCGGATGCGGGTCAGCTGCGAGGTCATGTCGGTGTCCTTGGGGTTGTAGGTTTCGTCGGCGACGATCTCCACGCCCATGTCACCGGCGATCTCCTTGGTGACGTTGCGGCCGGAGGCGCCGAAGCCGCCGGTGCCGGAAATCAGGCCGATCTTGGTGATGCCGCGCTCTTTCATGTCGATGAGCACGCGGCGGGCCGCCTGGCGGTCGGACTGCGGGGTTTTGAACACCCACTTTTTCACCGGTGTGGTGATGGTTTCGGCGCCGGCCAGGGAAATGAACGGCACACCGGCCTGTTCGATCAACGGCACTGCGGCCATGGTGGCGCCGGTGGTGGAGCCGCCGACAATGATGTCCACCCGGTCCTGGCGCAGCAGGCGGTTGGCGAAGGTGCGCGCCTTGGCGGCATCACCCACGTCATCGTAGTGCACCAGCTCCACCTGCTTGCCGAGCAGGCCGCCGTCTTCGTTCAGTTTGTCGATGTAGAGTTCCAGGGTTTTCAATTCCGGATCGCCCAGGAAAGAAGCCGGTCCGGTAACAGAAAGGAAGGAGCCAATACGAATGGTATCCGCGGCCAGTGCCGGGGCGGCCATCAGGCCGAGGCTCAGGGCGGCGACCGCGCCGGCGGCCAGCTGTTTCAGCGTTGTTTTCATTATCACACCTTTACACGTATGCCCGGGGGCGAATTGTTGTTTTCCTGCGGCCATCAGGTCCCATACGGGCCGCGCTATGAACACAGGTATAAAGCGACACGCCATACAAGTCAATAACGTGTTTAATGTGTCATAAAAGTGGACCGATCTCGCCAAGTGCCCGTTTTTGCTTGGATTTCGTGAGTGGTTTGTGTCATATAGAAAGACCGTTTGGTAGTATGTCGAATCATTTCAAGGGGTAAGGGAACACCGTGGATTTGCAGTCTGATCACCTGGAACTGTTGATTAAACGCTTTCAGCAGCAGCGCCCGCTGCGCACCGGATCACTGATCATCACCCTGTTCGGCGACGCCATCGTGCCGCGTGGCGGCACCGTATGGCTGGGCAGCCTGATTGAGTTGCTGGCGCCCATGGGCGTGAGCCAGCGCCTGGTGCGCACCTCGGTGTTCCGGCTCACCCGCGAGGGCTGGCTGATGGCCGAGAAAGTGGGGCGCCGCAGCTATTACGGCCTCACCGGCGCCGGTCGGCGCCGTTTCGAGAAGGCCTTCAAGCGCGTCTATTCCGGGGTGCAGCCGGCCTGGGACGGCGCCTGGACCCTGGTGGTGCTGAATCAACTGAACCCGGATCTGCGCCGCGACACCCGTCAGGAGCTGGAGTGGATGGGTTTCGGTGCCTTCGCCCCCACGGTGCTGGCGCACCCCGGCGTGGACCGCGCCGAACTGAACGCTTCCCTGCAGGAGCTGGGCGCCCTGGATGACGCCATCATCTTCCAGACCGACACCCACGAGAGCTTCGCCGCCCGGCCGTTGCGCCTGCAGGTGCGCGAGGCCTGGAATCTGGATCAGCTCGCCGACGGTTACCGGGCGTTTCTGGATCAGTTCCGGCCGCTCTGGAACCAGATGAAAAAACAGAAAAGCCTGCCGCCCCGGGAGTGCTTTCTGGCGCGGGTGCTTCTGATCCACGAATACCGCAAGCTGCTGCTGCGGGATCCGCTGCTCCCCGAGGAGTTGCTGCCCGCCGACTGGGAAGGGCGCGCCGCCCGCCAGCTGGCCCGCAACCTCTACCGCCTGACCCACCAAGGCGCGGAAGCCTGGATCTCCCAGCACGCGGAAACCGCCCAGGGCCCCCTGCCCGAACCGGGCGAGAGCTTCTACCAGCGCTTCGGCGGCCTGGACTAGGCTGCCTTTAAGCCAGTTGGTGGGAGCGGGCCTTGCCCGCGAAAGGGCGGCTCCGCCGCCCGGCAGGATCCCAGAAACCTGCTTGAAAGGTACCGGCGGCCTCTCTTTAGCCCCGCCGGCCGATGTCATCGGCCTTTCGCGGGCAAGGCCCGCTCCCACAAAGCTTTCCCTTCGGCTGTCCTGACAGAGCCCCCTCGTTGCCACGCGGGTTCCAGTGGTGCTGTAGTCGAAAACAGGCTATTTGACCTCTAACTAGGGCCTTGTTTCTCGATTTTGTAACATTATGCCGCCCAAACGATTTATGCTTATACGGCATTGATAATAAAGAGAAAATAAAAGCATCGAGGCAATCCAGGAGTCGCCTTTCCCTGACAACCGATACATGAATTGCTGTGATGTGTATTGACTGGTGTCATGTTTTGGCTATGCTCGAAGACAGGTCGCGGCCCGCCCTGGGCGGCCGCTTTTCCGCCGCTTTTCGGTTTCAAAACAGGGGCGCCTCATGGCCTTCGACACCATCGAATTCAGTCTTCAGGACGGCGTGGCCACGCTGATTCTGAACCGCCCGGACAGCCTCAACAGCTTCAATGAAGCCATGCACCGGGAGGTGCGTGACGCCCTCGGCCAGGTGGAGCAGGCCCGCCAGAACGGCGAATGCCGGGCCCTGCTGATCACCGGCAACGGCCGCGGCTTCTGCGCCGGCCAGGATCTTTCCGACCGGGCCGTGTCCCCCGACGCCGGCGCCGACGCCGCGCCGGACCTGGGGCACTCCATCGAGACCTGGTACAACCCGCTGGTGCGCACGCTCACCGCGCTGCCGTTGCCGGTGATCTGCGCGGTCAACGGCGTGGCCGCCGGCGCCGGTGCCAACATCGCGCTGGCCTGTGATCTGGTGATCGCCGCCCGCTCGGCCAAATTCATCCAGGCGTTCTGCAAGCTCGGCCTGGTGCCGGATTCCGGCGGCACCTGGCAGCTGCCGCGCCTGGTGGGCATGGCCCGCGCCAAGGGTCTGGCGATGCTCGGCGACAAACTGAGCGCGGAGCAGGCCGCCGACTGGGGGCTGATCTGGCAGGTGGTGGACGACGACGCCCTGCGGGGGACCGCCACGGATCTGGCCCGGCATCTGGCCACCCAGCCCACTCGGGGTCTGGCGCTGATCAAGCAGGCGCTCAACGACAGCACCGGCAACGACCTGGACACCCAGCTCGACCTGGAGCGCGACCTGCAGCGCCAGGCCGGCCGCAGCAAGGACTACCGCGAGGGCGTCAGCGCCTTCATGGAGAAGCGCGCGCCCCGTTTCATCGGCGAATAACCTGCTTCGCAACGCAGAATAACAACGAGGACGGTCTCCATGTCTGATACATCCGAATCGTTCGCCGGGCCCCTGGCCGCCCAGGCCGGGGAGCAGCAGCTGGCGCGCCGTTGCGCGGACGCCATGTACCGGCGTGACCGGGCCAGCCGGCACCTGGACATGCAGGTGGAAGAGATCGGCCCCGGCCGGGCGGTGCTGTCCATGCCGGTCACCGAGGCGATGATCCAGGGCCACGATTCCTGCCACGGCGGCTACATCTTCACGCTCGCCGATTCCGCCTTCGCGTTCGCCTGCAACACCTACAACGAAGCCACCGTGGCGTCCGGCTGTTCGATCGAGTACGTGGCGCCGGGCAGGCTCGGCGACGTGCTCATCGCCGAAGCCCGCGAACAGACCCGCAAGGGGCGCACCGGGGTATACGATGTCCGTGTCAGCAACGGCCGTGATGAGCTGGTGGCCCTGTTCCGTGGCAAGTCCTACAAGGTCCGTGGGCCGGTGATCCACGAGGCCGAAAGCGAGCAGTAATACAACAAAATCAGCAAAGAGAAAGGCAGTGATGGATATACCGTTTAATCTTGAGAATCGTTTTGACCCGGTGGAGCGCGGCGATGTGGCCCAGCTTCGTGACTTGCAGATCGACCGCCTGCGCTGGAGCCTGACCCACGCCTACAACAACGTGGCGCATTACCGGAAAAGCTTCGACGCCGCCGGCGTGCACCCCTACGATCTGCGCAGCCTGGACGATCTGAAGCATTTTCCGTTCACGGTGAAGAATGACCTGCGCGACAACTACCCGTTCGGCATGATCGCCACGCCCATGCGTGACGTGGTGCGCGTGCACGCGTCCAGCGGCACCACCGGCAAACCCACCGTGGTGGCCTACACCCAGAACGACATCGACGTCTGGTCCAGCGTGATGGCGCGCTCGATCCGCGCCGCCGGCGGTCACGCCGGTGACATCGTCCATGTGGCCTATGGCTACGGCCTGTTCACCGGCGGCCTGGGCGCCCATTACGGCGCCGAGAAGCTGGGCTGCACCGTGGTGCCCATGTCCGGCGGCCAGACCGAGAAGCAGGTGCAGCTGATCCAGGACTTCAAGCCCAGCATCATCATGGTGACGCCGTCCTACATGCTCAACATCGCCGACGAGATGGAGCGCCAGGGCATCGACCCGAAAAGCACCAGCCTGCGGGTCGGCATCTTCGGCGCCGAACCCTGGACCCAGACCATGCGCGAAGAGCTGGAAGCACGGCTCGGCATCCACGCGCTGGACATCTACGGCCTGTCCGAAGTGATGGGCCCCGGCGTCGGCATGGAGTGCATCGAAAGCAAGGACGGGCCCACCATCTGGGAAGATCATTTCTACCCGGAGATCATCAACCCGGAAACCGGTGAGGTGGTGCCCGACGGGGAATACGGCGAGCTGGTGTTCACCTCGCTCACCAAGGAAGCGCTGCCCATCGTGCGCTACCGCACCCGCGACCTGACCCGGCTGCTGCCCGGCCACGCGCGCCCCATGCGCCGCATCGACAAGATCACCGGCCGCAGCGACGACATGCTGATCATCCGTGGCGTCAACGTCTTCCCCACGCAGGTGGAAGAGCAGATCCTCAAGATCGAGGCGCTGTCACCGCACTATGAAATCCATGTGGAGAAGGACGGCAACCTGGATTGCGTGACCGTGCGCGTGGAGCTGAAACCGGACGCGGCCAGCGCCGATGCCGCCCGGGAACTCCAGCACCGGGTGAAGACCCATATCGGTATCACCACGAAGGTGGAAGTGACCGTGCCCGGCACGCTGGCGCGCTCCGAAGGCAAAGCCAAACACGTCTTCGACCGCCGCTAGTTCAGGGCAGAGCGATCCAGATCATCAGCAGACCGGCGGCGAGACCGAGGAAGAACAGGCCCCACAGGGTGCCGACATTGGTCTCGTCGCCGAAGCGGTCGGAAATCTTGACGGCGCGCGCGAACAGAGCGCCCCCGGATATACCGCCAAGGGCCAGTAACGCCAGGCCCACGATCAAAAGAATGATGTCAAAAACAGTCATCGCGGTTACTCAAAGTCCACTTCACGAACGCCCTTGTGCATGCGGCATTCTTCCACATACTCACGCAGTTTCTCGCGCAGCTCTTCGCCGTTCTCAACCGCTTTGATGGTGACAACGGGGTGCGTCTTGTCGGACGTTCTCAGAACAATGTTGCTGAGTTTAAAAAGGCGCAGAAAGAACGGTTCTTCAAGCTGATAATCCCGCACCCGGTACAGCTCCAACTCATCGGTCTTGCGATTCAGAACCCCGTAACGGGTGCGCAGGCGTTGCGTGGTCAGCTCGTATTTAATGTTCTTCACCACCAGCCACTGCCAGAGAATAATGAACAGCGGAATAACCAGAAAAAACAGCAACCCGCACACGATGAAGGTGCCGAGGTTGAGAATCTGCGAAGGCGTGCCGTACCAGACGTCTTTTTCTTCGCGCATGGAATCTCCTTTAATCCGAACGCCCGTTGTACCATTCCCGGCGGTCGGCCTCGACCGGCTTTTTCATCTTTAAACGCGTTTTGCGTTCTTTTTCCTTTTCGCCGATGCTTGTTTTCGTTTGCCGACGGGCCCTGCGTATGACGCCTCTCATATACATCGCCGCCGCCCTGGCGGAAATCGCCGGCTGCTTTTCGGTCTGGGCCTGGTGGCGGCTGGAGAAAACGCCGCTGTGGCTGGTGCCCGGCCTGGTCAGCCTGGCGCTGTTCGCCTGGCTGCTCAGTCTCGTCGACACCGACTACGCCGGCCGTGCCTACGCCGCCTACGGCGGCGTCTATATCGTTATGTCGCTGCTCTGGTTGTGGCTGGTGGAGCAGCGCGCCCCGGACCGCTGGGACCTGCTCGGCGCCACCATCTGTCTGCTCGGCGCCGGGGTCATTCTGTTCGGCCCGCGCGGCGCCTAACGCAACCCCAGCACCCATTCCCGCACCGCCGCGATGGCGGGCTCGCGCAGCCGCTCTTCCGGGTACACCAGGTGGAACGGTTTGGCGTGCAGGTCCGGGCCGAAGGGCTGTACCAGCCGGCCGCTGGCCAGTTCGTCGGCGATCAGCGCCTTGCTCATCAGAGCGATCCCCTGACCGTCCAGGGCGGCGGTGATGGTGTGGGTCTCGTCGGAGAACACCAGGCCGGCGCCCATGTCCAGGTCGGGCACCCGCGCCAGCTTTTGCCAGGACGCCCAGCTGAGCAGGGCGCCGGAATGGCTGGGCGGCTGGTAGTGCAGCAGGGTGTGCCGGTGCAGATCGTCGTGCCGGGTGATGCCCAGGGTCGGGCTGCAGGCGGGGACAAAGACGTTATCGAACAGCTTCTCCGACACCAGCCCGGGCCAGTGGCCGTCGCCGTAGCGGATCGCCATGTCGGCGGCGACGCCGTCCAGCGCCACCAGGTCGTGGGAGATCCGCAGGTTCAGATTCAGTTGCGGGTGGCGGTCACGCAGCAGGCACACCCAGGGCAGCAGAAAACGCCCGGCCACCGCCGGGATGGTGGACAGCGTGACGGTCTGGTGGCCCGGGTCGTGGCGCAGCCGGGCCACCGTTTCGGCGAGGGTATCGAACGCCTCGCTGGACGCCGTCAGCAGGGTCTGGCCGGCGCCGGTGAGCACCAGCTGGCGCGGTTTGCGCACGAACAGGGCGACGCCCAGGTACTCCTCCAGCTGCCGCAACTGGTGGCTGATGGCGGTGGGGGTCACCGACAGTTCCTGGGCGGCGGCTTTGGCGCTGCGGTGGCGGGCCGCCGCCTCGAAGGCGCGCAGGGCGGAAAGGGAGGGCAGTTTGCGGGCGCTCATGGGGTGCCTTATGGATGAGTTTTATTTTGCCGTTAAGGCAAGAATTCATCGTTTGTCGCTGCCCCGAGCCTCCGGTTTCATGGGAAGCCTGTCAAGCAGGAGTGAGATCAAATCACCTGCAAGCCAACCCTGAACCGGAGATAACACCATGACCCGCTTACTGCACCTCGACGCCAGCCCCCGCCCCGGACGTTCCGGCACCCACGAGCACGGCTCGCACAGCCGCCGGCTGAGCCACCACTTCATTGAGCTTTGGAAAGCCGCCCGGCCGAGGGACGCGGTGACGCGCCGGGATCTGGGCGTCCGGCCCCCGTCGCTGTTGACCGTGGACTGGATCGAAGCCGCCTTTACGCCGTCGACGCAGCGCCCCGCCGCCCTGCAGCAGGTGCTGGCGGAGAGCGACAGCCTGGTGGACGAGGTGATCCAGTCCGACGTGCTGGTGCTGGGCGTGCCGCTGTACAACTACAGCTACCCGGCGGCGTTCAAGGCCTGGATCGACCAGATCGTGCGCGTGGAGCGCACCATCTATTTTGATCCGGCCAATGTGGAGCATCCGGTGGGCCCGCTGCTGAACGACCGGCCGCGCCATGCGGTGATCCTGTCGTCCCGGGGCGGGTACGGCCTGGGCGCCGGTGGCCCGCTGGCGCATATGAACCATCTGGAAGCCAGCGTGCGCACCGCTCTGGAGCTGATCGGCATCGAGCACTTCCACGAGATCGCCATCGAGCACCAGGAGGAAGGCGGCGAGCGGCTGGACGCCTCGATCCGCGACGCCCTGGCCGAGGTGGAGCGGTTGGTGACCCGGCTGCAGCGGGACGCTTTCGCCGTGCCGCGGGCGGTGTCCGCGTGACGTGGGGTGCGGGGCGCCCGGGCGTGCCGGTGCGCCGGCGTTTGGTTTACACTGTAAGCCTTTGCCGTCCGGCCCTGTGCCCGCAGACCATGGAGCGCCCCGTTGCCCAAGAAGCCGAAAACCGACCAGGAGATCGCCGCCTTCCGCGAGCGCGTCTGCGAGGTGGCCACGGAGCTGTTCGTGGAGCGCGGGCCGGATAACGTCACCATGCGGCAGATCGCCGCCGGGGTGGGCGTCAGCCCGATGACGCCGTACCGCTATTTCCAGGACAAGGACGAGATTCTCGCCACCGTGCGCGCCGCCGCGCTGGACCGCTTCGCCGCCGCTTTGGAGGCGGGGCTGGCCCAGGGCAGCGACGCCCGCGAGCGCGCCCGCGCCATCGGCGACGCCTATGTGCGCTTCGCCACCGAGCATCCGGCGGCCTACCAGCTGATGTCGGAGATCTCCCAGGTCGACGAGAGCCGCTACCCGGAACTGGTGCGCGCCAGCCGCCGCGCCCGGGAGACCATGGTCGGCTATGTGCGCGACATGATCCGCGAGGGGATGATGGACGGCGACGCCGATCTGATCGGCTATATGTTCTGGTCCACCCTGCACGGCATCGTGGTGCTGGACATGGCCGGGCGGCTGGGCGGCGAGATAGACGCGGACACCCTGCGCAAGAAGACCATGCGCACGCTGCTGGCGGGCATGGCGGTGTCGCCGCCGCGTCGGGAGGACGAATCCTGACCGAATCGCTCACCGGCGGGTGGGAGTCGAAGTCAGGAAGCGCTTGATTTTATAAAATGTACGTTGTAAATATTTCCCTTCCGAACCGGTCGCCGTGCCAGAGCACGATCCCGGTTTGCCCGAATTCGAAAGATTTACAAAGTAAATGTCACCCACTTAACAGGAATCGCCATGTCTCTGCCCCCGGAAATCGCCAAACGTCTGCGGCTGCCCGTGATCTGCTCGCCGCTGTTCATTATTTCCAACCCGGACCTGACCATCGCCCAGTGCAAGGCCGGGGTGGTGGGCTCGTTTCCGTCGTTGAACGCGCGGCCGCTGTCGCAGCTGGACGAATGGCTGGCGCGCATCACCGAGGAGCTGGCCGCCTGGGACCGGGATCACCCGGACCAGCCGTCCGCGCCGTTCGCGGTGAACCAGATCGTGCACAAGACCAACGACCGTCTGGAGAAAGACCTGGAGCTGTGCGAGAAGTACAAGGTGCCGATGGTGATCACCTCCCTGGGCGCCCGTGAAGAGCTGAACCAGGCGGTGCACGGCTGGGGCGGCACGGTGATGCACGACATCATCAACGACCGCTTCGCCCGCAAGGCCATCGAGAAGGGCGCCGACGGCCTGATCGCGGTGGCGTCCGGCGCCGGCGGCCACGCCGGTCAGCTGTCGCCGTTCGCGCTGATCCAGGAGATCCGCCAGTGGTTCGACGGCCCGCTGGCGCTGTCCGGCTCCATCGCCAGCGGCTCCTCGGTGCTGGCGGCCCAGGCCATGGGCGCGGATCTCGCCTACATTGGTTCGATGTTCATCGCCAGCGAGGAGGCCAACGCCGACCAGGCCTACAAGCAGATGATCGTCGACAGCAAGGCCACCGATATCGTCTACAGCAACCTGTTCACCGGCGTGCACGGCAACTACCTGGCGCCGTCCATCGCCAAGGCCGGGCTGGATCCGGCCAACCTGCCGGAAAGCGACCCCTCGGCGATGAATTTCGGCTCCGGCGGCAGCTCCAAGGCCAAGGCCTGGAAAGACATCTGGGGCTGTGGCCAGGGCATCGGCGTGGTGGACGCGGTGCGCCCGGCGGCCAATATCGTCGACCAGCTCGCCGACGAGTACCACGCTGCCGCCAAGGCGCTGGACGCCAAGCGCTACTAACGCTTGTAACGCGCTCTCAGGGAGCGCGCGCCAGCCGCTAAAGACGCCGGGCCAGGGCTTCCCTGGGCCGGCGTACTTTTTTCTGGCCCGCCTGACGGTCGTTGTCGGTGTCCCGGTAGCCCAGGCCCATCAGCGCCACGCTGCGCAGCCCCTGCTCGCGCAGGCCCAGCAGCTGGTCCAGCCCGGGCGGATCGAAGCCCTCCATGGGCGAGGCGTCGACCCGCTCCATGGCTGCCGCCGCCAGGGCCATGCCCAGCCCGATATAGGCCTGGCGGGCGGCCCACTGGAAGCCCTCTTCCTCGGAGGCGAAGCCGGCCACCTTGCCTTTCACGGTGTTCTCCAGCCCGGCCAGCGCGTCCCGGGGCAGGTCGCGCTCGCGGGCGATCAAATCCACCATCTCCTCGACCTGGGCCTCGGTGACCGGGCTCCAGGCGGCGAAGATGATCAGGTGCGAGCACTCGGTGATCTGCGGCTGGTTCATTGCCACCGGCGCGATGCGCTGGCGCAGTTCCAGCGGCTCGGCGACCAGCAGGGTGTAGGGCTGCAGGCCGAAGGACGACGGCGCCAGCCGGGCCGCCTCCAGAATCCGCTCCACTTTCTCCTCGGGGACCTTTTCCCCGGTCATGCGTTTGGTGGCGTAGCGCCAGTTGAGGGCGTCTTCAAGCGTCATGGGGACTCCAGTGTCGAAACAGTGCCGGTTCGCGGGTAAGCCGTTATCCTCTCCGGTATCGAGGCACAGCGTCCACACCCGCAACACGGAGAAAGATCGTGCAATCCTACACCGGAAGCTGCCTGTGCGGCGGCATCGCCTTCGAAGTCCGCGGCCCCCTGGCGCCGATTCAGGTGTGCCATTGCCAGCAGTGCCGCAAGGCCCAGGGCGCCCCCTTCGCCACCAACACACCGGTGGAGGAGACGGCCTTCGAGCTGCTGAGCGGTCGCCAGCTGATCACCGAGTACGAGTCCTCGCCGGGCAAGTTCCGCGCCTTCTGCGGGCGCTGCGGCTCGCCGGTCTACAGCCGCAAGGCCGACCTGCCCGGCGTGCTGCGGGTCCGTGCCGGGCTGTTCAACGAGCCCCTGGAGGCGCGCCCGGTGTTTCACGCCTACACCGGCTCCAAGGCCAACTGGTGGCCGATTCTGGACGATCTGCCCTGCTACGAAGGAATGGCCGACCCGGCCGGAAAGCGCTGACCGGCCCCCCGGCGGCGGTGTGCGCATTTGGCCCGCCGCCGCCGGACGTTTATGATAGGCGCCCCTTCCTCCCCGCGTGTCTCTGCAGGAGCGGCAAACCATGTTTACAGGCATCATCGAGGCCCAGGGCCATGTGGCGGCGCTGACGCCCAGTGGCGGCGACGTGACGCTGCGTATCCACAGCGACGAGCTGGATTTCGGCGACGTGAAGCTGGGTGACTCGATCGCCGTCAATGGCGTCTGCCTGACGGTCACCGCCCTGGCCGGCGGCGACAGCTTCAGCGCCGATGTGTCCGGCGAAACCCTGTCGCTGACCTCCCTGAAGCAGCTCAAGAGCGGCAGCCGGGTGAACCTGGAGAAGGCGATGACGCCCTCCACGCGCATGGGCGGGCACCTGGTGAGCGGCCATGTGGACGGCCTGGGCACGGTGAAGGCGATGACCCCGGACGCCCGCTCGGTGCGCATCGACATCGAGGCGCCGGCGGAGCTGGCCCGCTACATCGCCCAGAAGGGCTCGATCACCGTGGACGGCATCAGCCTGACGGTGAACAGCGTGGACGGCGCGCTGTTCTCGCTGAACATTATTCCCCACACCCAGGACGTCACCACCATCCAGGATTGGAAACCGGGGACGCCAGTGAACCTGGAAGTTGATATCATTGCGCGCTATCTGGAGCGGCTGCTGCTCGGCGAGCGCGCCGCCCGGCCCGGTTCGGAGGGCGTGTCCATGTCGTTCCTGGCCGAGCACGGTTTCCTGAAGTAGCTCGCGGCGGTGGCCCGAGGGCGCGCAAACACCGGCACGCGCGGCGTGCATTAAAAGGTAGGTTTCATGCAACTCAACAGCATTGAAGAACTGATCGAGGACATCCGTCAGGGCAAGATGGTGATCCTGATGGACGACGAGGACCGGGAAAACGAAGGCGACCTGGTGATGGCCGCCGAACACGTGACTCCCGAGGCGATCAACTTCATGGCCCGTTTCGGGCGCGGCCTGATCTGCATGCCGATGTCCAAGGAGCGTTGCGAGCAGCTGGATCTGCCGCTGATGGTGCGCGCCAACGGCAGCGGCTTCGGCACCAAGTTCACCGTCTCCATCGAGGCCCGCGAGGGCGTCACCACCGGTATTTCCGCCGCCGACCGGGCGCGCACCGTGCAGGCTGCCGCCGCCAAGCACGCCAAGGCGTCGGACATCGTCCAGCCGGGGCATATTTTCCCGCTGATGGCGGAGCCGGGCGGCGTGCTGCGCCGCGCCGGGCACACCGAGGCCTCCTGCGACCTGGCGGTGATGGCCGGCTGCGAGGCCGCCGGCGTGATCTGCGAAGTGATGAACGAGGACGGTTCCATGGCGCGCCGCCCGGACCTGGAACAGTTCGCCCAGGAGCACGGCATCAAGATCGGCACCATCGCCGACCTGATTCAGTACCGCGCGCTCAACGAACAGACCATCGAGCCGGTGTCCGAGCACCCGCTGGACACCTGGTACGGTGAATTCCGGCTGGTGGCGTTCCGCGACACCGTCGACGGCCATGTGCACATCGCCCTGGTCAAAGGCGAGGTGCACGAGGATAAGGAAGTGACGGTGCGGGTGCACCAGGTGGACCCGCTGCGCGATCTGATGAGCGCCAAGCTCAACGGCCGCACCGGCTGGAACATGCACCGGGTGCTGGAAGCGGTGGCCGACGCGGAAACCGGGGTGGTGATCCTCCTCGGCCAGGACGAGGACTCCGAGCCCACCCTGGACCGCCTGCAGGCGTTTTTCGACGGCACCGCCAACAAGCCCAAGGGCGAGTCGCGCACCTATCGCAACATCGGCACCGGCTCTCAGATTCTCAAGGCGCTGGGCGTGCGCAAGATGCGCCTGCTCAGCTCACCGATGAAATTCAACGCGCTTTCCGGTTTCGACCTGGAGATCGTCGAATACGTGGAAGCGGACGGCTAAGGAAAAACACATGCACGATATCAAAACCTTCGAAGGCACTCTGAACAACGTGGGCGGCCGTTACGCCCTGGTGGTGGCGCGTTTCAACAGCTTCGTGGTGGAAGCGCTGCTGGCCGGCGCGGTGGACACCCTGGTGCGCCACGGCGTGGCCCGCGATGACATCGAGATCATCCGCGTGCCCGGCGCCTGGGAACTGCCGGTGGCGGTGAAGAAGATCCTGGAAAAGCGCGACTACGACGCGGTGATCGCGCTGGGCGCGGTGATCCGGGGCGGCACCGCCCACTTTGAGTACGTGGCCGGTGAGGCCGCCAAGGGCATCGCCGCGGTGCAGAACGACACCGGCGTGCCGGTGGCCTTCGGTGTGCTCACCGTGGAGTCCATCGAGCAGGCGATCGAGCGCAGCGGCACCAAGGCCGGCAACAAAGGCGCCGAGGCCGCGATGTCCGCTCTGGAAATGGTTTCTCTGTTCAAGGCGCTTTAATGACCCAGTCCGCCGTACCGTCTTCCCCCGCCGCGCGCCGCAAGGCGCGCCGCTACGCGTTGCAGGCGCTGTACCAGTGGCAGCTTGCCGGCGCCACGCTGAGCGATATCGAGGCCCAGTTCCTGGCCGCCAACGATATGCAGAAGGTGGACCGCACCTATTTCCACGACCTGCTGCACGGCGTGCCCGCCGAAGTGAGCGGCCTGGACGAGGCATTGCGCCCGTTCCTGGATCGCCGGGTGGAGGAGCTGTCCCAGGTGGAGAAGGCGCTGCTGCGCATCGGCGCCTTCGAGCTCAAGGAGCGTCTGGATGTGCCCTATCGGGTGGTGATCAACGAAAGCATCGAGCTGGCCAAGGTGTTTGGCGCCGACGACTCCTTCAAGTACGTTAACGGCGTGCTGGATAAACTGGCGCGGCGGCTGCGTTCCGCCGAGACCGCCCACCGCCCCGCCGCGTCCCGGCAGGCCCCGGACGACGATGGAGCGGACAAGGACTGACCGTGGCATAACAAAGGGAGCGTTTGATTATGGATGAATTCGCTCTGATAGAACGCTACTTCCGCCGCCCGGACCAGCCGCCGGGCGATGGCGTGGTGCTGGGCCCCGGCGACGACGCGGCCCTGCTGCTCCCGCCCGCCGGCGACGAGCTGGTAATGACCCTGGACACCAGCCTCGGCGGCCACCATTTCCCCGACGACCTGCCCGCCGCCGATGTGGGCCACCGCTGCCTGGCGGTGAATCTGTCCGATCTCTACGCCATGGGCGCGCGCCCGCTGTGGTTCCTGCTGTCGGTGACGCTGCCGGAGGCCGACGAGGCCTGGCTGGCGGGCTTCGCCCAGGGCCTGTTCGATCTGGCGGACCGGGCCGGCATCGCGCTGGTTGGTGGGGACGTTACCCGTGGGCCTTTGAGCGTGAGCATCCAGGCCACCGGTGCGGTGACGCCGGGCCGCGCGTTGCGCCGCGACGGCGCCCGCGCCGGCCAGCGCCTGGCGATCGGCGGCGTGCCCGGGCAGGGCGGTCTGGGGTTGCGTCACTGGCAGGCCGGCGAGCGTGCCACGGTGAGCGCCCGCCACCTGGCCCGGCCCGCTTTTCCGCTGGATCTGGGCGCCGCCCTGGTGGGCCGGGCGGGGGCTGCCATCGACGTCTCCGACGGTCTGTTGCAGGACCTGGGGCATATCCTCAAGGCGAGCGGCGGGCTGGGTGCGGAGCTGGATCTGGCGACGCTGCCGGTGAACGAGGAGCTGGCGGCCCTGGACGAGGCGGACCGTTACCCGTTGCAGCTCACCGGCGGCGACGACTACTGCTTGCTGTTTACCTGGCCGGACGCCCGGCCCCTGCCGCCGGGAACCAGCGACATCGGCATGATCACCGAGAAGGGGCCGATTCTGCTGCGTTACCCGGACGGCCGCACCGAGCCCGCCCGACCGGGGGGTTGGCGGCACTTTTAGTCGGGGCCGGGCAGGCCGGCTCAGGCGCGGTGGGGCAGGGCGTCGTGCAGACGCTTCAGGCGCCGGCGCACGCTGGCTTCGATGCCGGCGGCGTCCAGGCCGTGCTCGGCGAGCAGCGCGTCCCGCTTGCCGTGGTGGATAAAGTGGTCCGGCAGGCCCAGGTTGAGCACCGGCACCACCACGCCTTCGTCGATCAGCAGCTCGTTGACCGCTGAACCGGCGCCGCCCATGCGCTGGTGGTCTTCCAGCGTCACCACCAGGTCATGGCGGGCGGCGGCGTCCAGCACCGCGCCCCGGTCCAGGGGCTTCACCCAGCGCATGTCGATCACCGTGGCGTCGAGTTTCTCGGCGGCCTCCAGGGCCGCCGGCACCAGCGCGCCGAAGGCGAGCAGGGCGACGTCGCCCTTGCCCTGGCGCAGCGTGCGGCTTTCGCCCACCGGCAGGGCGGTCATGGTGGGCTCGATTTTCGCGCCGGGGCCGGTGCCGCGCGGGTAGCGCACCGCCGCCGGGCCCTCGTGCAGCCAGGCGGTGTAGAGCAGCTGCCGGCACTCGTTCTCGTCCGACGGCGCCGCCACGATCATGTTCGGCACGGTGCGCAGGTAGGCGAGGTCGAACACGCCGCCGTGGGTGGCGCCGTCCTCGCCCACCAGGCCGGCCCGGTCGATGCCGAAGGTCACATCCAGGTCCTGCAGCGCCACGTCATGGATCAGCTGGTCGTAGGCGCGCTGCAGGAAGGTGGAGTAGATCGCCACCACCGGTTTGCGGCCTTCGCAGGCCATGCCGCCGGCCAGCGTCAGGGCGTGCTGCTCGCAGATCGCCACGTCGTGGTAGCGCTCCGGGAAACGGCGCGCGAAATCCACCATGCCGGAGCCTTCGCACATGGCCGGGGTGATGCCGATCAGGCGCGGGTCCTGCTTGGCCAGGTCGCACAGCCACTGGCCGAACACTTCCTGGTACTTGGGGCTCTTCGGTTTGGCCGGCTTGGCCACTTCCACTTTCGCCTTGGGCTCGATCTTGTTGATCGCGTGGTAGCCCACCGGGTCCGCTTCCGCCGGGCCGAAGCCCTTGCCCTTGGTGGTGTAGACGTGCAGCAGTTGCGGCCCTTCCAGGTCGCGCATGGTCTCCAGGGTGGCGGTCAGCTCGTCGATGTCGTGGCCGTCGATGGGGCCGATGTAGTTGAAGCCGATCGCCTCGAACAGCATGTCCGGGCTGACCATGTTCTTCATGCTTTCTTCGGTGCGGCGCACGAAGTCCCAGGCCGCCGGCATGGCGGAGAGCACTTTCTTGCCGCCTTCGCGCAGGGCGATGTAGGTCTTGGACGACCAGATGCGCGCGAAGTAGTTGGCCAGCCCGCCCACGTTATGGCCGATCGACATGGTGTTGTCGTTGAGAATCACCAGCAGGTTGGCGCGGGTGTGGGCGGCGTGGCTCATGGCTTCGAAGGCCTGGCCGGCGGTCATGGCGCCGTCGCCGATCACCGCCACGGTGCGGCGCTTGTCGCCGGCCTGCTCGGCGCCCAGGGCCATGCCCAGCGCGGCGCTGATCGAGGTGGACGAGTGGCCCACCCCGAAGGTGTCGAATTCCGACTCGGTGCGTTTCGGGAAGCCGGACAGGCCGTGCTGCTGCCGCACGGTGAGAATCTCGTCGCGGCGGCCGGTGAGAATCTTATGCGGGTAGCACTGGTGGCCCACGTCCCACACCAGCCGGTCGTGGGGGGTGTCGAACAGGTAATGCAGGGCCACGGTCAGTTCCACCACGCCGAGGCCGGCGCCGAAGTGCCCGCCGGCGCGACCCACGGCGTAGAGCAGGTAGGCGCGCAGTTCGTCCACCATCTGCTCAAGGTCCGTTTCGGGCAGTCGCCGCAGGTCCGCCGGCGCGCCTATGCGGTCCAGCAACGGCGTGTGGGGGCGGGTCAGCGGAATGTCGGTAAACGTCTTTTGCATTGATTGGGAGCCTGAATCAGTCGGCGTCGGCTTGGCAAGGGGAGGGCATTATAACGATCCTTGGGGCCCGTCGTCAGTGATCTAGTGAGACCGCTGCACGATGTAGTCCGCCAATTGTTGCAGCGGGCCGGCGGCGTCGCCGTAGCCGGCGAGGGCGGCGCGGGCCTGCCGGCACAGGGCCTGGGCGCGCTCGCGGCTGGCCTGCAGGCCGAGCAGGGCCGGGAAGGTGCTTTTGCCGTGCTTCTCGTCGGACTTGCTGGGTTTGCCGAGCTGTTCGGTGTCCATGGTCACGTCGAGGATGTCGTCCTGGATCTGGAACGCCAGGCCGATGGCGTCGCCGTAGGCGGTCAGGTTGCGCGCCAGCTCGGCGTCCGGGCGGCCGGCGGCCAGGTAGCCCAGGGTCAGGCTGGCGGTGATCAGGCGGCCGGTTTTCAGGTAATGCATGCGTTCCAGGGCGGCCACGTCCTGCAGCTGGCCATGGGCGGCCATGTCCTGCATCTGCCCGGCGGCCATGCCGGCGCCGCCGGCGGCCTGGGTGAGCGCGCGCACCATGCCGACGCGGGCGCCGTCCGGGTAGTCGCCGGCGCGGCTGAGCAGCTCGAAGGCGAAGGTGTGCAGGGTGTCCCCGGCGAGGATCGCGGTGGCTTCGTCGAAGGCGCGGTGGCAGGTGGGCTGGCCCCGGCGCAGATCGTCGTCGTCCATCGCCGGCAGGTCGTCGTGGACCAGGGAATAGGCGTGGATCAGCTCCACCGCCACCGCCGGCACGTCGGCCTGTTCCAGGCTGCCGCCGGCGAGCCGGCAGGCGGCGTACACCAGCATCGGGCGGATCCGCTTGCCGCCGGCCAGGGCCGCATAGCGCATCGCTTCGGCGAGGCGCGGGGCGTCGCTGGCCGCGGGGTCGGGCAGATGGTCGCGCAGGGCCTGGTCGAGCCGCGCGCGCACGGTGGCGTTGAGCGGGTCCAGGGCGTTGAGGTTACTGGTCATCGCGGCCTTCGAACGGCACCGGCTCGGCTTGCGGGTCCTGCTCCAGCAGGATGCGCACCTTCTGCTCCGCCTGGCTGAGCGCCTGCTGGCACTCGCGGGTCAGTTTGACGCCCTGTTCGAACGCCTGCAGGGATTCTTCCAGGGTCAACTCACCGGATTCCATTCGTTCCACAAGGGCTTCCAGGCTGTCCAGGGATTGTTCCAGTTGCGGGGTCTTTTTGGCCATGTGTGCGATAACCTCGGGTGACCTCGTGGGATGGCCGGCGCAACATACTTCAGCACCGCCGGGGGGTCAATTGGGGCGGCCGCCGGCCCTGGCTTCAGGCGCCGGGCGGCCCGTCGTACTTCTTCGCGCCCAGGCCGGTGTCGTACCAACCGGCCCGGTCGGCATAGAAGATGTGATCGTTGGGGGCCAGGTCCGGGGTTTGGTCCAGTCCGCCGGCGGGCACGATCACGCCGCTGCCATCGCGTTTCTCATGGGGCACCATGCTGCCGCACTGCGTGCAGAACGCCCGGGCGAAGCTTTTCGCCCCGGGCAGATCGAAACGGCGTACCTGGTCCTCGCCTTTGAGCCATTCCAGCGCGTCCGCCGCGGCGATCAGATTGGCGGCGTGGGCGGTGCCGCTGAAGCGCTGGCAGCGCGAGCAATGACACAGGTGGAACTGGTGAAACGGGCCGCTGATCCGGTAGCGGACCTGGCCGCACAAACAGCCGCCTTCGTAGGTGGTCATCGGCGCAACTCCTGACTCTGGAGGTGTGTGAGTGCTCACAACGGACAGCGCCGTAATGAGCAGTTCCGGTTGATTCCAAAAGGGTCTAAACACACCCTTCCGCCTCGCCGGGCGCCGTCCTATAGTGAAATGCCCGCCGGGTCGTCGCAAGCGGCTTCTTCCTCTGATCTCCTTAATCTATGGCGTTTCGCTTGCGGAGCCGGCGGGGCTCTTTCGCGGCTCCGTTTCGGTCTCGCCGCCCGTCCCTTCCCCCGACTTACCATGATTTTACGACCCGGCGCTGGCCGTTTTGAGCGGCCCTCTCCTATGCTGCTCCATGTTGAAAAGCGATTACCGGCCCGCTGGATGCAGGCCGACCCACTCGGCAAGGAGAGCAACCATGAGCGATACATCGCATTTTCCACCCCAACATCAAGACGAGCAGCCGGGCGACGAACACCGGATGACGCCGGAGCCGCAGTACATTCGTGATGAGTATCGCGGCTCCGATAAGCTGCTCGGGAAGGTGGCATTGATCACCGGCGGCGACAGCGGTATCGGGCGCGCGGTGGCGCTGCATTTCGCCCGCGAGGGCGCGGATTGCGCGCTGGTCTACCTGGAAGAGGAAACCGACGCGCGGGAGACCGCTGATCTGGTCGAAGCGGAAGGCCGCCGTTGCGTGTTGATTCGTGGCGATGTCGGCGACCCCACGTTCTGCCATGAGATCGTCGCCCGTACGCTCAACGACCTGGGCGATCTTAATATCGTCGTGAATAACGCGGCGGAACAGTACGATTGGAAGGAGATCACCGAACTGGAGAACGACCAGCTCGAACGCACCTTCCGCACCAATGTGTTCAGCCATTTCTATCTCACCAAGGCGGCGCTGCCGCACCTGCACGAGGGCGACACGATTATCTCCACGTCCTCGATCAACGCGTTCAAAGGCAACCCCACGCTGCTCGACTACACCGCCACCAAAGGCGCGGTGCAGGCGCTGGTGCGTTCGTTCGCGACCGCGCTGATCAGCAAGGGCATCCGCGTTAACGCGGTAGCGCCCGGGCCGATCTGGACGCCGCTGATTCCGGCCAGTTTCGATGAAGAGAAAGTCGCCAAATTTGGCGGGCAGGTGCCGATGAACAGGGCCGGGCAGCCGTGTGAGGTGGCGCCGGCTTATGTCTATCTGGCGAGCGCCGACAGCTCCTACGTCAGCGGCCAGACCCTGCACGTCAACGGCGGGGTGATCCTTAACACCTGAGCAAGGGCGCCATGCTAGACTCCGCGCCCATGAAACGGATCCTCGCCCCCATGGAGGGTCTGGCGGACTTCTGGGTGCGCCGGGCCCTCACCGATGTCGGCACCTACGACTGGTGTGTCAGCGAGTTCGTGCGCGTGAGCGGCGAGCTGTTGCCGCCCCGTGTCTTCTACCGCTGGTGCCCGGAGCTGCGCGATGGCGCCCGCACCCGTTCCGGCACCCCGGTGCATCTGCAGTTGCTGGGCTCGGACCCGGTGAGCATGGCGGACAACGCCGCCCAGGCGGTGGCACTGGGGGCGCCGGCCATCGACCTCAATTTCGGTTGCCCGGCGAAGATCGTCAACCGCCATGGCGGCGGCGCCATCCTGCTGGATGAGCCGGAGCGGGTGCACGCGGTGACCCGGGCGGTGCGCGCGGCGGTGCCCGCCCACATACCGGTGTCGGTGAAAATGCGGCTCGGCAACGAGCACATGGATCTGGCGCTGGATAACGCTCTGGGCGTGCAGGAGGCCGGCGCCGCCTGGCTCACCGTGCACGGCCGCACCAAGCGGCAGGGTTACCGGCCACCGGCCTATTGGGACCGGATCGGCGCCATCCGTGAGCGGGTCACTCTGCCGGTGATCGCCAACGGCGAAATATGGACCCTCGAGGACGCCCGCCGCTGCCAGGCGGAGAGCGGTTGCCAGGATCTGATGCTGGGGCGCGGCGCGGTGGCCAACCCGTTGCTGACCCGCGAAGTGGCGGGCGGCGAACCCGCCGGCTGGCCGGAAGTGCTGGCGGTATTGCGTGCTTTCGGCGCCGACATCGTCGGCACCGGCAGCGAGGCGCAGCTGTGCGGCCGGGTCAAGCAATGGCTCAGCTACAGCCGCCGGCGCTGGCCGCAAGCGGGGCCGCTGATGGAGTCGGTGAAGCGCGAGACGCGGCTGGCGGATCTGCGCGCCATTCTGGAGCGCGAGTCAGGGGGAAACAACGACGGCCAGGTTGTATCTTTTTAGGCCGAAACCTGCCTTTCCAAAGGCCCTTTCGAGGCCTGTTTCAGCCCTCTCGGAGCCCGGTTTGGGGCCCGGTTCCGGGCAAGCGGCCGCCGCTGTAAGCCCCGCGATGAGCGCTTCTCCGCCATACCCTCGGCGTCCCCCGCCGCATGTTTTCATTTTTTTAGGGGGGCCTTTAACCTTTTTTCGATCACGACACCGGCATGGTCCGTGCTATCCCTTAAAAGGCGGTTATGTGAACAGGGTTTTGCAGGAGAGCGGAACATGTACGAGGTACACGCTTTTTTCGCCGAGGGTGAGGCGACCAGAGCCATGGAACCGGAATACGAAGCCGGGGAGCGCTACGTTCTGATTGTGTTTTGCCGTCGTCCCCGTTACAGCGTCCACGACTTTAAACTGGTGGAAGAAGTCGCCGGGCGTTTCGGCTGGGAAGACGTGCAGGTCTCCCACGGGGGGGTGCTGCAGCCGGAATTTCTCAACGGCGATCTGTGCGATCTTCAGGACAGTTTTATCGAAGCCCTGCACAAGGGCGGCACGGTGGTGTCGCTGAACGACTGGCTGATGCGCGCGCTTTACGTCCGCTGAACCCGCTCCAGGCCCTTCGACTAAAGTCATACTGTGGCTGAACACACCTTTGTTTACTCTTGAGCCAGCTGGCCCGTGTCAACGCGGGTCCCGTGTTTGTCAGTGCGCAAAGGGGTAAACAAATGAGAGAAGAAAACGCCCGTGCCTACTGGGCCGCTAATCTCAAGCTCATCTTCACCTATCTCATCATCTGGTTCGTAGTGTCCTACGGCTGCGGCATCCTGTTCGTGGATGCACTCAATAACATTCAGTTCTTCGGTTTCAAACTGGGTTTCTGGTTCGCCCAGCAGGGCTCGATCTATGTGTTCCTGGTGTTGATCTGGATGTACGCCTTCACCATGAACAAGCTCGACCGAAAATTCGACGTCCACGAAGAGTGAGCGCCGCGAAAATAACAAAGAGGACCAAGAGATGGATGTTCAACTACTAACGTATCTTTTCGTCGGTGGCTCGTTCGCGCTCTATATCGGCATCGCGATCTGGTCGCGGGCGTCATCCACGAAAGACTTCTACGTCGCCGGCGGCGGTGTATCTCCGATCGCCAACGGCGCGGCCACCGCGGCGGACTGGATGTCCGCGGCATCGTTTATTTCCATGGCGGGTATCATCGCCTTCTCCGGTTACGACGCCTCGGTGTATTTGATGGGGTGGACCGGCGGTTATGTGTTGCTGGCGATGCTGCTGGCGCCCTACCTGAGAAAATTCGGCAAGTTCACCGTGCCGGACTTCATCGGTGATCGTTACTATTCCAACGTGGCGCGTACCGTCGCGGTGATCTGCGTGATCTTTATCTCCTTTACCTATGTGGCCGGCCAGATGCGCGGCGTGGGTATCGTGTTCGCCCGCTTCCTGGAAGTGGACGTGAACATGGGCGTGGTGATCGGCATGGCGATTGTGTTCTTCTACGCCGTCCTCGGCGGCATGAAGGGGATTACCTACACCCAGGTTGCCCAGTACTGCGTGCTGATTTTCGCCTTCCTGGTACCGGCGGTGTTCCTGTCCATTCTGATGACCGGCCATGTGCTGCCGCAGACCGGCTTCGGCGCCACGGTACTGGACGCCGCCGGTAACGACACCGGTGTCTACCTGCTCGAGCGACTGGACGGCATTGTTCAGGATCTCGGCTTCGGTGCTTATACCGAAGGTCAGAAGTCCACCATCGATGTGTTCTTCATCGCCGCCGCGCTGATGTGCGGTACCGCCGGTTTGCCTCACGTTATCGTGCGTTTCTTCACCGTACCCACGGTCCGTGATGCGCGTATCAGTGCCGGCTGGGCGCTGCTGTTTATCGCCCTGCTGTACACCACCGCTCCGGCGGTCGGCGCCTTCGCGCGTACCAACCTGATCGAAACCGTGCACCAGACCGAGTACGAAGAGCTGCCGGGCTGGTTCTATAACTGGGAAAACTCCGGTTTGATCGGCTGGGTGGATAAGAACGACGACGGCCGGGTACAGATGTCCGCCGGCGCCGCCTTCAAGGGCACGCCGACCTTCGCCGGTGACCGCGACGAAGTGACCGGCTCCCACGGTCAGCGCGTGGTCACCAATGAGATCAACGATAACGACGCCGAAGTGTATGTCGACCGTGACATCATCGTGCTGGCGAACCCGGAGATCGGTAATCTACCGGCCTGGGTGATCGCACTGGTGGCCGCCGGTGGCGTGGCCGCGGCATTGTCGACGGCGGCCGGCTTGCTGCTGGTGATCTCGTCGGCGGTGTCCCATGACTTGCTGAAGAAAACGCTCAAACCGGATATTTCCGAGAAACAGGAGCTGCTGGCGGCGCGTCTGGCCGCGGTGGTGGCGATCCTGATCGCCGGTTACTTCGGTATCAATCCACCGGGCTTCGTGGCGCAGGTGGTGGCGTTCGCCTTCGGTCTCGCCGCGGCCAGCTTCTTCCCGGTGATTCTGATGGGCATCTTCTACAAGCGCATGAACAAAGAGGGCGCGATCGCGGGTATGGCGGTAGGCCTGGCCTTCACCTTCTCCTACATCGTGTACTTCAAGTTCGTGTCGCCGGAGCTGAACAGCGCCGAGAACTGGCTGTTCGGGGTATCACCGGAGGGCATCGGTACCGTCGGTATGGTCCTCAACTTTATCGTCGCGTTCGCGGTATCCCGTGTGACCGCGCCGCCGCCGGAGCACATCCAGCATATCGTTGAAGACATCCGCGTACCGCGTGGCGCCGGCGGGGCTTCCGCCCACTAACGGCGCTACTACAAACGGAGTAAGCTGAATATCGGGGCCGCGTATCCGCGCGGCCCCGATCTCCGTTCAGGACCTGGCCATGATCGACGTGGACTTTACCCAACTACCGTTTTCATTGCTGGACGAGGAACACCGCCACCGTCTCGAGAACGCCATGGAAATGGCGTACTTCGAAGCCGGTACGGTGATTATCGAAGCGCGCCATCCGGCGCAGTTTGTTTATATGGTTCACAAAGGCGCGGTTCTGGAACTGGACCCGACCCTTCCCGCGGAGGCGGGACGGCTTGGTGTCTACAGTGCCGGTGATCTGTTCGGCGCGCTCAGCGTGCTTAACGGTCGCAGCCGTTACCGGTTTATTACCGAAGAAGAAACTCTGTGTTATCTGATACCGGCCGACCTGTTCCAGTCGTTGTGCCAGGATCAGAAAGAATTCGACGATTACTTCCGCCAGCGCCTCGCCAGCAAGAACCAGCTTCTTGCCGAGCGGCGCGAGGGCGGGGTGACCATGGCGGGCTTTATGCTCGCCAAGGTGCATCAATGCATGCGCCAGCCTTTGATACTCGACAGCGGCGGCACCATCGCCCAGGCGGTGGCCGCGCTTAACGAGCACAACGCCGACAGCCTGCTGATGGAGCGCGACGGTCATGTGGGCGTGATCACCAAAACCGACCTGCTGCGCGGCCTGGTCAACGACGGCCTGACCCCGGACTCCCGCGCCCTGGCGCTGGCCAGTTTCGAGCTGGTGACGGTGCCGCCGGATCAGTTTCTGTTCGCCGCCCTGGTCAGCATGACCCGCCACGAGGTGCAGCGGGTGGTGGTCATGGACGGCCGCCGTCCGGTGGGCGTGGTGGAGCTCACCGATGTGCTCAGCTTCTTCTCCAGTCGCTCCTACGTGGTGGGGCTGGAAGTGGAGAAGGCGGACAACCTGGAGGCGCTGGCGATGGCCAGCGCCCGTCTGCCGGAACTGATCCAGGCGCTGATGGCGCAGGGCGTCAAGATGCGCTTCGCCATGGATCTGCTGGCGGCGCTGAACGGACGCATCATCAGCAAGGCGTTCCAGTTCGTGGTGCCGGAGAGCCATCAGGAGCACGGCTGCCTGCTGGTGCTGGGCAGTGAAGGGCGGGGCGAGCAGATCCTCAAGACCGACCAGGACAACGCCCTGATCGTCGACGATCCGGAGAACTGGCCGGAACGCGACGCGCACATGCAACGGTTCACCGAAACCCTGCTGCGCCTCGGCTACCCCCGTTGTCCGGGCAATATCATGGTGTCCAACCCGGAGTGGGTGGGCAGTGCCACCGACTGGAAGGCACGCATCGGCCGCTGGGCCAAGCAGGGCGACGACGCCTCGATGATGAACCTGGCGATTCTGCTCGACGCGCACCCGGCGGCGGGGCGCACCGAGCTGGTTGATGAGCTGCGGCGGGACCTGTTCCGGGTATGCAGCAACAACGATCTGATCCTGTCGCGCTTTGCCCGGCCGCTGTTGAAGTTCTCCACCCCGCTGAACTGGTTCGGCGCCCTGAAGAAGCCCCAGCAGGGCATCGATATCAAAAAGGGCGGCCTGTTCCCGGTGGTGCACGGGGTGCGCGCCATGTCCCTGCAACACCGCGTCGGTGAGACCGGTACCTTCGGCCGGCTCGACAGGCTGGTGGAGGCGGGGCATATGGAGACCGGCTTCGCCGAGGAACTGGGCGAGTCCATGGCGCTGTTCGCGGAGCTGCGGCTCAAGCAGCAGCTGGCCCGTCTGGAGGGCAACGATGAAGAGGGCCGCAACAACCAACTGCTGATACAGGCGCTGTCGCCGTTGGAGAGAGACCTGCTCAGGGAGTCCCTGCAGGTGGTCAATGAGTTCAAGAAGCGCCTGACCCGGCGTTTTCATCTGGAGTACTAACGATGTTGAAGCGTCTTGTGCAACGGCGGCGCCACGGCAAGGGCCCCTATGGTCATTTGTTCGCGGCGCCACCGGGCGACGAAGTGATGGCGCTGGATTGCGAAACCACCGGGCTGAACACCCGCACCGCCGAGCTGGTCTCGGTGGCCGCGGTACCGGTCAGCGCCGGCCGGGTTCAGGCGGGCGCGGCGCTGGACCTGCGCATGGCGCGGCCGGCCAGCCTGGACGGCGAGTCGATTTGCATTCACGGTCTGCGCGGTGTGGACTTGCACGACGGCGTGCCGGTGGAAGAAGGCCTGCGCAACCTGCTCGACTTTATCGGCAACCGGCCGCTGGTGGGCTGGTGTCTGGATTTCGATCTGGGGATTATCAACCGCTATCTGCGTGCGTCCCTGGGGTTCGACCTGCCCAACCCGGTGATCGAGTTGTCCGACCTGTATCGGCGGCGGCACCATTATCGCAATCCGGAATCGCTGCCGGACCTGCGTTTCGAGCGCGTCGCCGGTGAGCTGGGCGTGCCGGTGATCGGCCGGCACAGCGCCCGCGGCGACGCCACCACCGCCGCCTTGATGTACTTGAAGCTGAAAAGCGAACCATAAACGGAGAATAACAATGCAATACCTGCAAGGGGCGCTGTTGGCGCTGGGCCTGCTGCTGGTGCTGGTGGCCTACGGTCAATACATCCGCCGCACCGGCGACTGGGGCGGGGTGCTGCGTTTCTGGCGCCGGGGCATGGCGCTGTCGGTCACCGAGTTCAAGATCCAGCGCGCCGGCTTGCTGGTGATGATTCTGGCGGTGGTGTTGCGTTTCGTGGCGGTGCTGTTTCAGTGGTAAAGCCGTGATGATCGGACGGAGGCGCTCTCTTGTTTAGTCTCTGGCAGCTGGGTGTGTTCGCCCTGCTGTATGTGATGGTGCTGTTCGTGATCGCCTGGTGGGGGGACCGCGCCGAGCGGCGCGGCCTGCGGGTGGTCAATAACGCCTGGACCTACAGCCTGGGCCTGGGCGTGTACTGCACCTCCTGGACCTTTTACGGCGCCGTCGGCGAGGCCAGCGGCAACGGCTGGACCTACCTGCCCATTTATCTGGGTCCGATCCTCACCATGCTGCTGGGCGGCGAGCTGATTTATAAGCTGGTGTCGGTGGGCAAGCAGCACCACATCACCTCGATCGCCGACTTCATGGCCGCCCGCTACGGCAAGTCCCGGCAACTGGCGGTGCTGGTGACCCTGGTGGCGGTGGTCGGCGTGCTGCCCTACATCGCCTTGCAGCTCAAGGCAGTGACCCTGTCCTTCGAGCATGTGGTGGGCCCCCAGGTGGCGCCGTCGCCGGACATCGCCCTGGTGGTGGCCACCCTGATGGCGATTTTCACGCTGCTGTTCGGCACCCGCCATATCGACGCCACCGAGCACCAGTCCGGGCTGATGCTGGCGGTGAGTTTTGAATCCTTCATCAAGCTGGTGGCGTTCGTGATCATCGGCCTGTTCTGCCTGTTCGCGATCTTCGACGGCCCGGTGGACATGTGGCAGCGGGTCCGTGACGTGCCGGCGATCCGCTCCGTGTTCGAGCCGGCCCTGTTTTCGCAGAGCTTCGTCACCGCGCTGCTGCTGTCGATGCTGGCGATCATCTGCCTGCCCCGCCAGTTCCATGCCGGCGTGGTGGAAAACAACGACCTGCAGCACCTGCGCACCGCCCGCTGGGTGCTGCCCACCTACCTGGGCCTGTTCGCCCTGTTCGTGCTGCCGATCGTGGCCGCCGGCATGATCACCCAGCCCGGCTCCACGCAGCCGGATATGTACATGCTGTCGCTGCCCATGGCGGCCGACAATCAGGGGCTGCTGCTGTTGTCGTTCATCGGCGGCATCGCGGCGGCCACCGGCATGGTGATCGTGTCCACCATGGCGCTGGCGATCATGCTCACCAACGAGGTGCTGATGCCCGCCTGGGTGCAGTACCGGATCCAGGGCGACGAGGAACTCTCGGACCTGAGTAACCAGGTGCGCCTGCTCAGACGGCTGAGCATTGTGGTAATGCTGGCGCTGGCGTTCCTGTTCCATATTCTGATCGACCGTTTTGAAGGGCTGGCGCGCATCGGCCTGCTGTCGTTCGCGGCGGTGGCGCAGCTGGCGCCGGCGCTGTTGGGCGGGCTTTACTGGCGGCGCGGCCACCAGAGCGGCGCCTTTGTCGGCCTGGCGGTGGGCTTTCTGGTGTGGGGCTACTGCCTGCTGTTGCCGTTGATGCTGCCGGTGGAGTGGGTGGATTACCTCAACCGGGCCGGTCTGCTGGGGCTGGGCATACTGCGGCCCAATGCGCTGTTCGCCATCGAGGGGCTGGAGCCGCTCACCCACGGTGTGTTCTGGAGCCTGAGCCTCAATCTGCTGGCCTATGTGTGGCTGTCCCGCCGCGCCACCCAGGCGCCGCTGGACGACACTCAGGCCACCCGCTTCGTGGACACCCCCACCGACTGGTGGCGCGAGGGCATGGGCCACCCGCTGATCACCACCGGCGAGCTGCTGCAGGTGTGTGAGCGGGGCCTGGGCCACCCGCGCGCGCGGGCGCTGTTCTTTGATTATCTGCAGCGCCGCCAGATATCGGAGGACCCGGCGCTGCCGGCGCCGCTGCATCTGGTGCGCTACGTGGAGCGTTTGCTGGCCGGCGCCATGGGCGCGTCCACCGCCCGCATTGTGATGGGCTCGCTGCTCAGCAAGCAGAACGTGCGCCGCGACGACATGGTGCGGATCATGGATGAGGCCTCGCAGCTGATCCAGTTCAACCACCAGCTGCTGCGCACCACCATCGAGACCATCAGCCAGGGCATCTGCGTGGTCGACCGCGACCTCAATATCGTCGCCTGGAACCAGGCCTACGTGAACCTGTTCGATTACCCGGAGGGCTTTATCCGCCTGGGCCGTCCCATCGAGGAAGTCTACCGGCATAACGCCGAGCGCGGCTTTTACGCCGGCGACGACCTGGAGCAGGACGTCAATAAACGGGTGCAGTTGCTGCGCGAGGGCAGCGCCCACCGCTTCGAGCGGGAGCTGCCCAACGGCGTGATCGTGGAGGTGCGCGGCAACCCCATGGAGGGCGGAGGTTTCGTCAGCACCTACATGGACATCACCGAACGCAAGCGCGACGAAATCGCCCTGCGCCAGATCAACGAGAACCTGGAGCAGATGGTCTCCGAGCGCACCCGGCGGCTCTCGGAACTGAACAGCCAGCTGGAGCAGGCCAACGAGGGCAAGACCCGCTTCCTGGCCGCCGCCGGCCACGACCTGATGCAACCGTTGAACGCCGCGCAGCTGTTTGCCTCGTCCCTGTCCCAGCGTCTGGCACGCAAGGACGAGGCGTTCGGCTATGAGCGGGAAGTGTTGGGGCATATCGACAGCTCGCTGCGTGCCGCCGAGCAGATTATTTCCGCGCTGCTGGAGATCAGCCGTCTGGACACCGGCACCATGCAGGCGCACCCGCGCACCGTGGCGGTCCGCCCGCTGATGCAGCAACTGGGGCAGGAGTTCAGCGTGCTGGCGCGGGCGGAGGGGCTCACCCTGCGCACCGTGTTCAGTGATCTGCAGGTGCGCACCGACGAAGCGCTGTTGCGTCGGGTGCTGCAGAATCTGCTCTCCAATGCGGTGCGTTACACCGAGCGCGGCCGGGTGCTGTTCGGCTGCCGCCGTCGCGGCGACACGCTGTCCATCGAGATCTGGGACACCGGCCCGGGGATTCCGGACGACCAGCAGGCGCGCGTGTTCCATGAGTTCCAGCGCCTGCCGCAACTGGGGCGCCGACAGATCAAGGGGCTCGGTCTGGGGCTGGCGATCGCCGACCGTATCTGCCGGCTGCTGGAGCACCGCATCAGTGTGCGCTCCTGGCCCGGGCGCGGCACCGTGTTCGCCGTTTCCGTGCCGCTGGTGGTGGGCGAGCCGGAGGTGGCGTCCCCGCCGGAACCGGCGGTGTCCGATCAGCGCGACGTGGCCGGGTTGAGGGTGTTCTGTGTGGATAATGATCCGGCGTTGCTGGCCAGCCTGGAGGCGCTGCTGCGCGCCCTGGGTTGTGACCCGATCGTCGCCCGCTCCCGCGCCGACGCCCTGGAGGAAGCCCGGGGCCGGCCGGCGCCGGACCTGTTGCTGGTGGATTATCAGCTCGACGACGGCGAGACCGGCTTTCAGGTGATCGATGCGCTGGACGGCTGCTGGGAGGACGTGGTGCCGGCGATGCTGATCACCGCCGACCGCCGCGCCGAGGTGCGCGTGCGGGCCCGTGAGCAGGGCGTGGGCTTTCTGCAGAAACCGGTCAGCGAGGCCGCGTTGCTGGAGGTGCTGCGCGCGCTCTAGGCGCGGCGCTTCAGGTGCGCAGGGTTCAGGCCAGGCCGGGCGGCTCGATGGCCAGATCCTTCAGGGCCAGCACCGCCTGGGTACGGTTGCGGACGCCCAGCTTGCGGAAGATGGCGGTCATGTGGGCTTTGACGGTGGCTTCGGACACATCCAGCTGATAGGCGATCACCTTGTTCTGCAGCCCTTCCATGAGCATGCCCATGACCCGGAACTGCTGCGGCGTCAGGCTGGTGATGCGCTCGCGCATGGCGGCGAAGTCGGGCAGATCCGGCGGCAGCGGGCGGCGTGCCTTCTCCGGCACCCAGCGTTCGCCTTCCATCACTTTCAGCACCGCCTGGGTCATCGCTTCCACCGAGGCCGACTTGGGAATAAAACCGTCGGCGCCGAACTGCAGCGCCCGCTGGATCACTTCCAGTTCCTCGTTGGCGGAGATCACCACCAGCGGCACCCGCCGGTACAGCTCGCGCAGATAGATCAGCCCGGAGAAGCCGTGGGTCCCCGGCATGTGCAGGTCCAGCAGAATCAGGTCAAAGGGGACCTGGTCGTCGCCCAGCTTTTCCAGCGAGGCCAGCGAATCGGCCTCCTGGATACGGGCGTCCTTGAAGCTCACTTCCACGGCCTGACGCAGAGCGGCGCGGAACAGCGGATGGTCGTCGGCGATCAGTATTCTCATTATTAGGACCTGTTTTATCTCCGGACGATACAATACTAGCGTCTAAGCGGCGCCGGCGCGCCCCGCGGTGCGAGGAATCAGAAATAAAAAGAGGGGCCGCCGCCTGGCAGCCGAGGTAAGGACGTGGAAAATCAGAATCAGCTTGATAGTCAAGCGGACGACCCGTGCGGTTTGGCGCGGGCGTCCAGGGTCCTGCGGAAACTCTCCCAAGCCGTTTGTTCGGGGTTCGATTTATTGTTATCCGGCTGTCGGCGGGTCTGGCCCGCACTTGATATGCCCGGTACCTTGCCCGCTTCCGGAGCGCCGTGGAATTAGACTTTTGTCGAGTCCCGGGGCGCAGGCCAAAAAAAACGGAACCCTGGGGTTCCGTTCTCTTCGCTTGGCTGGCAGGTGCCGCTGTCAGTCAAGATCGGCCGGGTAGACGCCGTTCTCGTCGTGCACTTCCTTGCCGCTGAGCGGGGGGGTGAAGGCGCACGCCACCACCATGTCCTCGTTCTCGCCACCATAGAGGTAGTGCTCGTCGTGCTGGTCGAGCAGGTAAATGGTGCCTGGCGTCAGCTCGTGCACGTCGCCGCTTTCCACCATCTCGATCTTGCCCTTGCCGGAAATCACGTAGACGGATTCCCAGTGGTTGGCGTATTTGATGTGGGTCTTGGTGCCTTTAAAGATGGTGGTGATATTGAAGGAATGGCCCATGCCGTCCTCTTTCAGGGACAGGCGAACGGATTGCCAGTTGCCGTTTTCCGCGACCACGCGACGGTCGGTTTTCTCGGCTTCCGCCAGAGTGCGAACGATCATCTACACCTCCAAAAACAAAAATGGAAAAAAACAGGGAAGCCCGGCCGCGCGGGGCGGCCGGGAAGTCGGGAAGGGTTCAGCCCGCCAGGCTGGAAACGGAATTGGCGTCGCCGCGCTTGATGCGGTCTTTCATGACTTCTTCGACGCTTTCCTTGAGCACGTCCATGGCGTGGTTGATCTCGTCTTCGGTCACGGTCAGCGGACACAGGGTCTTGATCACCTGGTCGTCGGCGCCGGAGGTCTCGATCACCAGCTTGCGCTTGAACGCGGCCTTGGTGATTTCCTCGGCCATTTCGCCGTCACGGCAGACCAGGCCCTGCATCATGCCGCGGCCGTTCAGGTAGAACCAGTGATCGTCGTAGCCGGACGCGATATCGCGGAACCGGTCGGTGATCAGGTCACCCTTCTTCTGCACTTCCTTGGCGAAGGTGTCGTCGCTCCAGAAGTGCTCCAGAGCCTTGGCGGCGGTGGCGAACGCCAGGTTGTGGCCGCGGAAGGTACCGTTGTGCTCACCGGGTTTCCACTGGTCCAGCTCCGGCTTCAGCAGCACCACCGCCAGGGGCAGGCCATAGCCGCTCAGCGACTTGGACAGGGTGATGATGTCCGGCTTGATGCCGACATTGTCGAAGCTGAAGAAGGTGCCGGTACGACCGCAGCCGGCCTGGATGTCGTCCAGGATCAGCAGCATGTCGTGCTTGCGGCAGACGCGCTCCAGGTTGCGCAGCCAGTCGAAGCTGGCCGCGTTGATGCCGCCCTCGCCCTGTACGGTTTCCACGATCACGGCGGCCGGGTGGTCGACGCCGCTTGAGGAGTCCAGCAGCACCTTGTCCAGGTACTCGGTGGTGTCGAAGGCGTCGCCCAGGTAGCCGTCGTACGGCATCACGCTGACGCCGCCCATGGTCACGCCGGCGGCGCCACGGTGGTGGCTGTTACCGGTGGTGGACAGCGCGCCCAGGGTCACACCGTGGAAGCCGTTGGTGAAGCTGATGATGTTTTCGCGGCCCTTGATGTTACGGGCGATCTTCAGTGCCGCTTCCACCGCGTTGGTGCCGGTGGGGCCGGGGAACTGGACCACGTGGTCCATGTCGCGCGGCTTGAGCACGTAGTCTTCCAGCGCTTGCAGAAAGTCGCGCTTGGCCACGGTGTGCATGTCCAGGCCGTGCACGATGGAATCGTTCTCGATGTAGTCGAGCAGGACTTTTTTCAGAACCGGATTGTTGTGGCCGTAGTTCAGCGTGCCCGCGCCGGCCAGAAAATCCAGGTACTCCTGGCCGTCTTCGTCGTACAGATAGCTGCCCTTGGCTTTCTGGAACACCACCGGGAAGCTGCGTGCGTAGCTTTGAACTTCGGACTCAATGCTGTCAAAAATATCCGTATCCATGGTTCTCTCTACCTCGCTGTGTCTCTTTCAATTCGTTTTAGGCGTCGTCGCGGTTGAACGGCCCGATGCGCAGCAAATGTTCATCATTGTGCTCGCCGGCGAAATGGATGCGTGAATCGAAGAGGATGAACTCTTCGGTGGGCATCCGGCGCTCGTAGGCGAAGCTGCGGAACATACCCCAGGACGCTTCGTTGTCCGGGGTGATGGTGGTCTCGATGAACTGAACGTTTTCCGCTTCGTCGCGCTTGATCAGTTCCGCCAGCATGCGCTTGGCGAGACCCTTGCCGCGTGCCTTGCCGTGCACCGCCACCTGCCACACGAACAGCGTGTTCTGCTGCTTGGGCGGGATGTACCCGGAGATGAAGCCCACCAGATCGCCATCCATTTCCGCGGCCACCGAAGTGTCCGCGAAGTGCGTGCACTGCAGCAGATTGCAGTACACGGAGTTTTCATCCAGCGGCTTACATTCCGCGATCAGCTTGTGCACCCGCGGGCCGTCCGGGCTCTCGGGCTTGCGAAAAATGATGTCGTCTTTTGTGTCAGCGGAGGATGAATCCGCCTTTTTCGGTTCGTCTGCAGACATTGGTGTCACTTCTGGTCGGTTTGGAAAGAAGGGTCGGGTCGCGGCCGACGGCGCTGGGCCTCGGCGGCGGGCTGGATGCGGTCTATGGCACCCAGATCAAGCACCGGCGAGGCGTCGATGTCACCGGCGTTCATCATCGCGGCTACCCGCTGCAGGGAGCTGAGAATCTGCGACTGTTCCCAGTCCTGTAACCGTGAAAATCGGTCCATGAATTCCTCCTGCAGGGGCGTCGGTGCCCGCTCCATGATATCGCGTCCGGCGGTGGTCAAATAAGCATAGACCCGGCGCTTATCCCGTTCACCCCTTTTCCGCTCGATCAGGCCGCGCTTTTCGAGCCGGTCGAGGATGGTGGTGACGGTGGCCTGGCTGACGGATACCTCGGTGGCGATGTCCCCCATGGTCATTTCCCCATGGGCGTCTATCGCCTGCAGGATCAGCAGCTGCGGGGCGGTGAGCCCGGCCACCTTGCTCAACTTGCGGGAGTAGAGGTCGGTGGCCCGAATAATCTGTCTCAGGGCGATTAACACTTCGTCGTGTTTGGCCATGGTGGTTAATTCTCTGGATAACAAATCAATGTGACTGCCTGACGACACGACTCAAGAACCGGGTAATCGTGGCGCCGTCACTTTGATGTGAAAGCAATGTTTGCCTCGGCATCAGCTCAGGAATCAATCGCATGGCCAAGATATTCCTTGCCATAAGTGGTACGCTAGCTTAGAGATAAAACATTTAGATGTCAAAGTAATTAGAGGCTTTTGCCCCGAGGGACGCGTTTCATGTTGCTTGCCAGTTTTCTCGGTTTCCTCCTTTTGTTTCTGCTTATCGGCTTTTCCTCGGTCCTGGTTCGTTCCAAGGAACAGTCCGACTATCTGCTCGCCGGCAGCTCCGTGCCGCCCTCCCTGATCGGCCTGTCCGCGGTGGCCACCAATAACTCCGGCTTCATGTTCATCGGCGTGATCGGCTACACCTACGCCACCGGCCTGCCGGCGTTCACCATGATGGTGGGCTGGATTCTGGGCGACTGGATGGCGGCCACCCTGGTTACCCGTAAAGTCCGCGAGGTGTCCGAGGAACGCGGCACCCTGACCATTCCGGAACTGCTGTCGCGCTGGGGCGGCGGCCATTTTCAGGTGCTTAAGGTGGTGGCGGCGCTGATCGCGGTGCTGCTGTTGGGGGTCTACGCCGCCGCCCAGTTCAAGGCCGGCGGTAAGGCGCTGCAGGCGCTGTTCGACTGGGATCTGCGCACCGGCGCCATCATCGGCGCGGTGATGGTGCTCTGCTACGGCTTCTCCGGCGGTCTGCGCGCCTCGGTGTGGACCGACGCCGCCCAGTCGGTGGTGATGATCGTGGCGATGACGGTGATGCTGACCACCGCGGTGTTCACCGTCGGCGGCTGGCAGTCCGCCTGGACCGGGCTGCACGAGGTGTCGCCCACCTTCTTCCAGTTTTTCCCCGCCGACTCCGCCGCCAGCGGTCTCACCGGCGTCTTGCTGTTTCTGGTCGGTTGGACCTTCGCCGGCGCGGCGGTGATCGGCCAGCCCCATGTGATGGTCCGCTTCATGGCGGTCAACGACGTCAAAAACATCCGCCGGGCGCGCACCTACTATTACCTGTGGTTCGTGGCCTTCTACACCCTGGCGGTGGGCGTCGGCATGATGGCGCGCCTGCTGATGGACCAGGGCGCGGTGGACCCGTCCCTGGTGATGAGCGGTGGTGAGTTGGACGCCGAGCTGGCGCTGCCGGTGATGGCGGACGTGCTGCTGCACCCGGTGGCCACCGGGCTGGTGCTGGCCGGCCTGTTCGCCGCCACCATCTCCACCGTCGATTCGCTGATTCTCAGCTGCAGCGCCTGCCTGTCCCGGGATCTGATGCCCAAGCGCTGGCACGGCTACGGCACCGCGCGGATCGCCACCCTGGTGGTGGTCGGCGTATCGCTGACCATCGCCCTGTTCGCCGAGGAGAACGTCTTCAATCTGGTGTTGTTCGCCTGGGGCGTGCTGGGCGCCGCCTTCGGCGGGTTGCTGGTGGTGTACGCGCTGGGCGGCCGCCCCCGTGAACCGCTCGCCATCGCGATGATTGTTGTCGCCAGTTCGGTGGCAATTGGCTGGCGCCTGTCCGGGCTAAATGCGACCATATTCGAGGTTTTGCCGGCGCTGGTCAGCGCCTGGCTGGTATACGGCGTAGGCCGGGTGTGCGGATTGTCCGGCCCGGCGAAATAATCGAGGACCGGGTCTTGATGCGAGTGATGCCGTGGCGGCGTTGGCTACTGCTTTTTTTGTTGGTGTGCGGCCCCGTGGGCGCGCAGCAGAACCGTGCCGAGGACCCCGCCGAGGGGCCGGTGGAGTCGCAGAGCGAGATCGAAAAGGGGCCGGTGATTTCCCAGTTCCGCGAGAACTGGATTCTCGGTGAGCTGCGCAGCCTCCGTCAGGACATGATGGAGTACCGCAACGACATGAACCGGATCGTCACCGACCGGGAATTGGAAGTGGCCGACAAGGCCATGGGCTACGCCACCAACACGGTGACTTACTTCTTCTACCTGATCGCCGGCGCCGCCTCGATTCTGGCGCTGGTGGGCTGGTCGACGATTCGTGACCTCAAGGACAACATCCGTGTCTACGCCGAGAAGGAGATGTCCCGGCTCACCGTGGAGTACGAGTCGCGCCTGGCGGACCTGGAGCAGGAGCTGCGCCGCAAATCGCGCACCATCACCGAAAACCAGGAAGAGATCGAGCGCACCAACGAGATCCACAGCCTGTGGCTGAAAGCCACCAAGGAAACCAGCTACAAAGAGAAGATCGAGCTCTACGACCGGATCCTGGAGCTGCGCCCGGACGACCCGGAGGCGCTGGCCTGGAAGGCCGACGCCGCCCTGGAGCTGGGCGAGCAGCGCTGGGCCCTGAGCCTGTGCGACCGGGTGCTGGAAGTGGACGAGGACAACGCCCACGCCCTCTACCAGCGCGCCTGCGCCTGGGCCGGCCTGGGCGAGACCGAGAACGCCCTGCGCGACCTGCGCCAGGCGGTGGCCATCTCCGAGGCCCTGCGCCAGCACGCCCGCGCCGAGGAAATGTTCGTTCCGCTGCGTGAAATGGAGCGCTTCCAGGAGCTGGTGGGGCGCGCCGAGGACGATGAAACGCCCCTGTGACGGGGCCCGCCGCCGATAGGCCCGGGCTGTCGCTTTTATCGCCAATCCCGTCGTTCCGGTCTGTCTATTTGCCGGGCGGTTTCTGCTACACTCTGCGCCCCTGAGAGGTCGGGCGGCATCGCCTGGAGAATTGTCCCAGCCTTCACCGGCCAGCGGTCATGCTCCGTCCTTTGCCGTCCCAGCGGAGATTTCCATGAAGCGCGATAGCAGTTCGGAAACCACCAAGTCGATGCCCGATGTGGCGACGAACTCCATGGTGGAACACATTCACAGCACCCTGGACTGGGTGGGCATGAGCGAGATCCATCTGCCGGCCCGCATCAGCGACACCCTGGCCGGCGAACGCCCGGTGAGCACGTCCATCCAGGCCTATGTGAACCTTTCCAACCCGGACGCCAAGGGCATTCACATGTCCCGGCTTTACCTGATGCTGGAGGAAACCTTCGGTGATCACTCGGTAAGCGCCTATTCGATCCGCAAGCTGCTGCAGAATTTCCTCGACTCCCACGAGGGTCTCAGCGACCGGGGCTTCGTGCAGTTCGATTTCGAGTACTCAATGCGCCGGCCGGCGCTGAAAAGCAGCTACTCCGGCTGGAAGAGCTACCCGGTGACCATCAAGGCGACCCTGGCCCCGGACGGCATGCGCATGGAGCTGGCGGTGGAAGTGCCCTATTCCTCCACCTGCCCGTGCTCCGCGGCGCTGGCCCGGCAGCTGATCCAGGAGCAGTTCCGCAAGGACTTCGAGGGCGAAGGCTCCGTGGACATGGAGAAGGTGTTCGAGTGGCTGGGCACCGAGGAAGGCATCATGGCGACGCCGCACAGCCAGCGCTCCGTGGCCCAGGTGCGGGTATTGCTGGATACCGACTGCGACGAGGCCTTCCCGATCACCGCCCTGATCGATTCCATCGAGGGCGCGCTGAAAACGCCGGTGCAGACCGCCGTGAAGCGCGTCGACGAGCAGGAATTCGCCAAGCTCAACGGCCAGAACCTGATGTTCTGCGAGGATTCCGCGCGGCGCCTGAAGCGGGCTCTGGACGGCCAGCCCTGCTACCAGGACTTCTGGCTGCGGGTGAATCACCTGGAGAGCCTGCACGCCCACAACGCGGTGGCCATCGCCACCAAGGAAGTGGAGGGCGGCTACCTGCCGATTCCCTGACCGGGGCTCGTAAGGCCGCTACAAAAAAAGCCGCGCATAGCGCGGCTTTTTTTATGACCGCCGTTCCTTGCGGTCGCTCCTCGGGTCGCCGGCGCTCAGAAGCGGCCGTTGAGCCCCAGGGACAGGTTGGTGACTTCGTCGCCGCCACTGTCCACGGCGCGCATGTATTCCACGCTCACGAACACCACGTCGGTCAGGCTCACGTCGGCGCCCAGGCCGATGGAGAGGCCGGAGTAGTTCTCGCCGGTGGAGCCGCCGCCGGGGAAGTTCTCGGTGGTTTCCATGCGGGTCAGGCCGATCAGGCCGTAGGGGCGCACCGGCAGGGTGTTGGGGAACTGACCACGGAAATAGGCGCCGTAGTAGCGGTCGATTTCCACATCGGTGCCACGGCCCAGGTCGTCCTCATCAATACCCAGGCCCAGGCGCAGCTCGCCGCCCAGGGTTTCATTGCGGTTGATCCAGGTACCGAACTTGAACTGCAGCGCGGTGGGATCGGCGCTGCCGCCGTCGTCCGGTTCGATTTCGCTGCTGACAACGTCGATACCCGCGAAGCCGGAGGCGCCGGCGGCAATGGGCAGGAGGGTCAGGGGCAGCGCAAGGCTCGCGGCTAACAGGAAAGGCTTCATGGGTACTCCGATCATTACTGCGGATGGTTATTAAGGATGCTGTCCGTGAACGCATTGTAGTGAAAAGAAGCGCGCAAGGCGACGCGCAAGGCCCCGGCCGGACGGCCGGGGCGGAGGGCGTTAATGGTCGTGATCGTGATCTTCGTCGTGATCGTCGTGGCCGTCATGGTCGTGCGCCTCGCCGACGCCGGTCCAGGCCAGGCCGGTGGGCGGGAATGCCAGGGGCACCGCTTCCAGGCTCAGCGCTTCCAGGTCGATGATGTGGATCGCCGGCGCCGCCGGGTCACTGACGAAGGCCTGATCGCCGGCGGCGCTCACCGCCAGTGCCGGTGCCGGGCCGCTGGCGGGCACGCTGTCGAGCACCGCGATACTGCCGCGGTGGCTCCAGTCGCTGCTCTCCAGCACGTGCAGATCGCCGTTGCTGTCGAGAACCAGCAGGTGCTCGCCGTGGCCGTCAAAGCCCCGTGCCAGCGCCGAGACCGGGTCGCCGTCACCGTCCACGGCGCCGTCGCGCCAGTCCACCTGCGTGGCGGTGCCGGCTTCCGGGTCCAGCGCGTAGAGGTTGCCGCCGGGGTAGGAGAACGCGGCGAACTCCGCCACATCGGGATGGCCCACCACCGTGGCCAGGCGCTCCGCCACCGCGATCTTGGCGTCGTCGAAATGGTCGCCGTGCAGCTCGAACACGCTGATGCCGTCCGGCGCGTCGCCGCTGGCGGCGGCGTGGCTGGCCAGCACCACACCGTCGAGGGGCTCGGCGATGCCGTGATGGGCGGTGTCCAGGGTCTGATGGGCCAGGGTGCCGCCGCTTTCCAGACTCTCATCGCTGAACAGATGGAACTGGCTCAGGGCGGCGCTGGCGCTGTCGCCGTCGAAGAACAGGGCGGCCTGCTCGCCGTGGTGGCGGTAGTGGGTGGGCCGCACGCCGGACAGGGTAAACGGCAGCATCGCCGGATCGCCCTCGTCGACATGGTCGTCGTGGCGGTAGACGCCGCCGTCCAGGAATTCCACCTGGTCGTTGTCGCGCTGCACGATCACCGCGTAGCGGTGCTCCGGGCTGCTGTGGACCGCCGTGGCGGGATGCACCAGGGCGAAATCCGCCAGGGTGGAGCGGCTCTCCAGGTCGTGCACATAGACCCGTGAATTAGAGCCGTCGGCGTGGGTGAACACCAGCCGGCCGGCGCTTTCCGCGCCGTGGTCATGGTCGTGTTCGTCCTCGCCGCCGGGCAGCGGGGTGCTGCCGGTGTCGTTGTTGCAGGCGGCAAGCAATACCGACGCGGCCAGCAGGGCGGCGCCGGTGGGGGAAAATGAGCGTTTCATTGAGCTCTCTCCAATGTCTTTTTGCTGTGGATGTTCCGCGTCAAAAGGTCAGGCGCACGCCGGCGGTCAGGTTACGACCGGGTTCCGGTACCGTGCGCGCCAGAAACGACGCGTGGTTCCACACTTCCTCGCCGAGCAGATTGCTGGCGCGCAGGAAGGCGCTGTACTGGGGGCTGCCGGTGAAGGTGTAGCTCACCGTGGCATTGAGCATGTCGTGGCCCGGCGTGCGGGTTTCGAAGCCGGCGATGCGGTCCTGCGCGAACACCCGGTAGAACTCCAGCTCCGCGTCGAAGGCGCGCCAGTAGGTGTTCAGGCGCGCGCCCAGCCGCTGTGCCGGGATGCGCGGCAGCTCGTCGCCGTTGTCCTCGAATTGCGCGTACACCGTGTCGCCGAACGCGGTGGTGGAGAAGCGGTCGGTCCACTGGTAGGTGGCTTCCGCTTCCGCGCCGGTGAACTCCACGTCTTCCTGGCTGTATTTGATCAGGCGGAATTCCTCGATCTGATCCAGGGTGCGGGCGTAGATGTAGTCCTGAACCCGGTTGTGGAACACGCCGAGGTCGAAGGTCAGATCGCCCTGCACCTTGCGCAGATTTAGGCCCACGTTGTGGGACGTCTCCGTTTCCAGGTCGGCGTCGTTGGCGGCGCCGCCGCAGGTGAAGGTGTCGGAAAGCAGCCCGCACTCATAGGTGTTGGTGGCCAGATGCACGCCGCGCGCGTAGACCTCCTGGGTCTGCGGCAAACGCTGGGAGCGCGCCACCGACAGCGACACGTTGTAATCCGGGCGGAACGCCCAGGTCAGCGCGCTGGAGATCGAGGTGGCGGAATCGCTCACCGAAGGCAGCGGGCGCTGAGCGTCATCGGGGTCCAGGTCCTGGTGCTCGTAGCGGGCCCCGGCCTCCAGCTGCCACTGGTCGTTGAAGCGGTAGCGCTCCACCGCGAACAGGGCCGCCACCCGGGTATCGGTTTTCGGCAACAGCCCCTCTTCGCCGGTGGTCTCGATCTGGCCGTCGGTGAACTGGGTGCCCACCGTGCCGCGCCAGCCGAGGATGGGCGCGTGCTCCGCCTCCACGCGGGTGTCCACGCCCCGGTGCCGGAAGCTGGTGCCGATTTCGCCTTCCTCGATCTCGTGGTGACGGTAATCCGTGTGGCTGGCGCGCAGGCGCACCGCTTCCACGCCGTCGAACGGCCGGCGGTATTCACCGCGCAGGTCCACGCGGCGGCTGTCCAGGTCCACGAACGGCGCTTCCTCTTCGCCGTGCTCGTGCTCATGGCCTTCTTCCGCGCAATCCAGGCTGGCGCCGTTGCTGGTGCAGCCCTCGAACTCGTGGCTGTGGCCGGGCAGGCCGTAGAGGTCGCCGCGGTAGGAGTAGGCGACGCCCAGATAGCCCCGGTCACCGATCCATGAGAGCCCGACGCTGGCGTTGTTGCTTTCCGCCCAGGTGCCGTCGATCTCCTGTTCGGTGAAGCCGTTCACCTCGTAGTTGTCGGCGTCGCGGCGGGCGCCTTCCACATGGATGGCGATATTATCGCCGGCGCGGGCGGTCAGCCCCACGGCGCCGGCCTGTTCGTCGGCCACGGTGTTGCCGCGCGCCGAGACGAAGCCTTCCACCGGGCGGTCCGGCATGCGCGTGGGGATTTTGTTGTCGAGCACGTTGACCACGCCGCCGATGGCGCCGCCGCCATACAGCAGGGTGGACGGGCCGCGCAGCACTTCCACCTTGCGCGACAGCATGGGCTCCACGGTGGTGGCGTGGTCCGGCGAGATGGTCGACATGTCGAACAGTTGCGCGCCGTCGGACAGCACGCTGACACGCGGCGCGGTCTGGCCGCGGATCACCGGCCGGCCGGAGCCGCCGCCGTAGGTGTCGGCGTGCACGCCGGGCAGGCCGTCCAGGGTATCGCCCAGGGTGGCTTCGCTTTGCTGGAACAGCAGCTGGTCTTCAAGCAGGTCGAACGAGGCCGGCGTCAGATTGGCGTCGCTGCCCAGCGGCAAAGCGGACACTTCCACGGCGTCCAGCCGGCCTTCGGTGTCGGTGGACGCGGGCTCGGCGGCGGGCGCCACGGACCAGACCATGGCGGCCACGGTGGCGGCGGCCATGGGGGGAGTAAAGCGTTTCATGTTGTCTCCTGAATACAACCACGGGCCGTCCTGGCGCAGCGCCAGGGCCGGTCCCGATAAGGGAAGTCAGTGCTTGGAATTCAGGAGAAGCGGGGTGGCGCGCGCGCCGGATGGTTGCGGGTCGGGGTGACCGCCCGCGGGCGACGGACGTCGGCCGCGGGCGTGGTGGTGTCGGGAAGCACCGGTGGCGGCGTGAACAGGGTGGGCACGCCCACCAGGCCGTGGCCTTGCACGCACAGGTCGCAGTCGTGGGCGACGATCGCGGACTGGCCGTCGTGGCCGTCGAAGATGTGCGCCGGGGCGTGCCAGGCGAGCAGCGTCTGCGCGACCAGCAGCAGGGCGACGAACAGTAACCGACCCTGGGGACGCGGCTCACTCATGGGCGTCCCCGCAACGGTGGCCGGGCACCGGGTCGAAGCCGCCGGGGTGCCAGGGGTGACACTTGCACAGCCGCTTCACCGCCAGACCGGAACCGCGCAAGCTGCCGTGGGCTTCCACCGCCTGACGCGCGTACTCCGAACAGGTCGGATAGAACCGGCACTGATTCCCCAGCCAGGGGCTCAGTACGGTCTGGTACACACGCAGGGCGGCCAGCAGAAGGCGTTTCACGTTGGCATCCGGTCATAACAGGGGTTGATTCGACTGGGCATCATAGCGGTTATCGGGCCGATGTCGCCACCGCGATGTGCAAAAGGGGCCAATCCCACACCGCGCGCTTGTGCGCGGGCGGCCGGGTCCCATACTGAGCGGCCTGTCTCTCACCGAACCGAGGAATCGCCGTGTTGAACCCGCTTGTGTCCCTGTGTACGGGGCTGCTTCTCCTGGCCGTCAGCGTCTCCGCCGCCGCTCAATCCTGGCAACCCAACCGGGAGGCCGACGCCCGCGACCAGGTCTCCACCTGGACCCGGGATGTGCCGGACAGCCCGGTTAAGGCGTTTCGTGGCGTGGTGGAGGTGCCGCACGGGCCGGTGCCGGTGCTGGCGGCGATCACCGCCGTGGACACCTTTCCGGAGTGGATCTTCCAGGTCCAGGCCAGCGAGGCGGTGCCGGACACCGGCGGCGAGCGCACCTATATGCGCTTCAACGGCATCTGGCCGGTGTCCGACCGCGACGTGGTGCTCGACAACAGCGTCAGCCAGGCGCCGGAAAGCGGTGCCGTGACCCTGCACAGCGTCAACGCCGAGGGCGCGCGGCCGCCCAGCGACGGCTATGTGCGCATCCCGGCGCTGAATAATCGGTTCGTGGTGACGCCGCTGGCGGACGGCTGGACGCGGGTGGAATTCCGCACCTTCGTCGACCCGGGCGGCAAGGTGCCGGTGTGGCTGGCCAATCTGGTCGCCACCAAGGCGCCGCTGGTGACGCTGGAAGGGCTGCAGGCGCAGCTGGAGAAGCCGCGCTTCAAGAACGCCGGCAAGGACGACCTGCCGGCGGTCTTCGACGGGGTTCGTTTCTAGGGCCGCGCCGTCCGCTCAGCCGCGCGTCCAGCGGGTGCCTTCGCGGGTGTCCTCGAGCTGGATGCCGGCGTCCTTGAGCTGGTCGCGGATCTCGTCCGCGCGGGCGAAGTTCTTGTCTTTCTTGGCCTGGGTGCGTTCCGCCACCAGGCCGTCGATGGTGGCGTTGTCGAGGCCGTCGTCGCCGGCTTTCTTGTCCTGGAACCAGGCGCTGGGGTCGGCCTCGAGCAGGCCGAGCAGGTGCGCGGCGGCCTGCAGCTCCGCTTTGAGCGCCGGTTTTTCTTCCAGCGCTGCCTTGTTGAGGCGCGCCGCGATGGCGTGCAGGGCGCTGATCGCCTCGGAGGTGTTCAGGTCGTCCAGCAGCGCGGTGAGCACCGGGTGGTCCTCGGGCAGCCGGTAGTCCGGGTCGGCGTGCACGGTCTCGCCACGGCCGAGCAGGGCGTAATAGAGCGAATCCAGGCTGCTTTCCGCCTGCTCCAGCAGTTCGGCGGAAAAGTTGAGCGGCGAGCGGTAGTGGCTGGACAGCAGCGCGAAGCGCAGCACCTCGCCGGGAAACTTCTCCAGCAGGTCACGCACCAGCCGGAAGTTGCCCAGGGATTTGGACATCTTCTCGCCGTCGATATTGATGTAGCCGTTGTGCATCCAGTAGCGCACGTACTCGGTGCCGTGGGCGCAGCAGCCCTGGGCGATTTCGTTCTCGTGGTGCGGGAAGATCAGATCCTGGCCGCCGCCGTGAATATCGATCACATCGCCCAGATGCTTGTGGATCATCGCCGAGCACTCGATGTGCCAGCCCGGCCGGCCGCGGCCCCAGGGCGATTCCCAGCCGGGCTGGTCGTCGCTGCTGGGTTTCCACAGCACGAAATCGCCGGGGTGGCGCTTGTAGTCCGCCACTTCCACCCGGGCGCCGGCGCGCATGTCTTCCAGATTGCGGCCGGACAGCTTGCCGTAGTCGGGCATCGACTCCACCGCGAACAGCACATGGCCGTCCGCTTCATAGGCGTGGCCCTTGGCGATCAGGGTTTCGATCATGGCGGTCATCTCGCCGATATGATCGGTGGCCTTGGGCACGATGTCCGGCTGCAGGGTGTTCAGCGCCGCCATGTCCTCGCGGAAGGCGTCGGTGAAGCGCTCGGTGAGCGCGGTCATCGGCTCGCCGGTTTCCGCGCAGGCGGTGATGATCTTGTCGTCGATGTCGGTGATATTGCGGGCGTAGACCACCTTCGGGTAGAGCCGGGAGAGCAGCCGGTAGAGCACGTCGAACACCACCACCGGCCGCGCGTTGCCGATATGCACGTAGTTATAGACCGTCGGGCCGCACACATAGAGGGTTACCCGTTGCGGATCGAGCGGCTGGAACGCGTCCTTGTGGCCGGTGAGGGTGTTATGCAGTGTCAGCATGCTGGTCCGTCAGTGGTCATAAAGGTCCTTGGGATCGACAAGCGGTGACTTATCGATGCGCGCGGTGTCGTTGTCCAGTTTCCAGAAGAAGCAATCACGCCGCCCGGTGTGGCAGGCCGCGCCGGTCTGCTCGACGCTGGCCAGCAGCACGTCGCCGTCGCAGTCCACCCGCAGTGCCTTGAGGGTCTGCGTCTGGCCGGAGGATTCCCCCTTGCGCCACAGCGTCTTGCGCGAGCGGGAGTAGTAACACACCTGCCCGGTGGCCAGGGTCTCCTCGATCGCCGCCCGGTTCATCCAGGCGAACATCAACACCTCGCCGGTGTCGTGCTGCTGCGCGATCACCGGCACCAGGCCGGCGTCGTTGAACGCCAGGTTGTCCAGCGCCTCGCTGAGCGGGACGCTGAAGCCTTCCGGTTGTTGTTCGTTGTCCTTGAACATGGGCGTCCCTCAGATCGGCGCGCGGGTTTCCTGAAACAACTGCTCCACGGCGTCTTCAAGGCCCAGCTCCTGGGTGTCCTTGGAGCCCAGGCTGCGGATCGCCACCTTGCGTTCTTCCGCTTCCTTTTCGCCCACCACCCAGATGCGGGCGGTCTTGGCCTTGGAGTGCTCGCGCACCTTGAAACCGATTTTTTCGTTGCGGGTATCCAGCTCCGCCGGGATGCCCTTGGCTTTGAGCAGCGCCACCGCCTCGGCGGCGTAGTCGTCCACCGCGTTGGTGATGGTCGCCACCACCACCGGGCTGGGTGACATCCACAGCGGCAAATGGCCGGCGGTGGACTCGATCAGAATACCCAGGAAGCGTTCCAGCGAACCGAGCACTGCCCGGTGCAGCATCACCGGCCGCTGGCGGGAGCCGTCCTCGGCCACGTATTCCGCGTCCAGCCGCTCGGGCAGCACGAAATCCACCTGCAGGGTGCCGCACTGCCAGTCCCGGCCGATGGCGTCGCGCAGCACGAACTCCAGTTTGGGGCCGTAGAAGGCGCCTTCCCCGGGGTTCAGCTCGCATTCCAGGCCCAGGGACTCCACCGCGTCGCGCAGCGCCGCTTCGGCCTTGTCCCAGGTCTCGTCGGAACCGGCGCGCTTTTCCGGGCGGTCGGAGAACTTGATGCGGAATTCGTCGAAGCCGAAATCCTTGTACACCTCGCGCAGCATTTCAATAAAGCTGGCGGTTTCCGGGTTGATCTGACCCTCGGTGCAGAAAATATGCGCGTCGTCCTGGCTGAACGAACGGGCGCGCATCAGGCCGTGCAGCGCGCCGTGGGCTTCGTTGCGGAACAGCGCGGTGAACTCGCCCATGCGGATCGGCAGGTCGCGGTAGCTCTTGATGCCCTGGTTGAAGATCTGCACGTGGCCGGGGCAGTTCATCGGCTTGATCGCCATTTCCCGGTCGTCGTGGGTGCAGACCGTGAACATGTCGTCGCCGTACTTGTCCCAATGCCCGGATTTTTCCCACAGGATGCGGTCCATCAACTGTGGCGTGGCGACCTCTTCATAGTCGTACTTGACCATCTTGTCGCGGATGTAATTTTCCAGGTTCTTGCGCAGACGCCAGCCCTTGGGGTGCCAGAACATGCTGCCCACCGCTTCCTGCTGGATATGGAACAGGCCCATTTCCCGCGCCAGCTTGCGGTGGTCGCGCTTCTCCGCTTCCTCAAGCTGCTTGAGGTAGGCGTTGAGTTCCTTCTTGTCGCGCCAGGCGGTGCCGTAGATGCGCTGCAACTGAGCGTTTTCGGCATTGCCGCGCCAGTAGGCGCCGGCCACCTTCATCAGTTTGAAGCCGTCGCCGAGCTTGCTGGTGGCGGGCAGGTGCGGGCCGCGGCACAGGTCGATGAAATCGCCCTGGCGGTACAAGGACACCTCTTGGTCGGCGGGCAGGTCGCGGATGATCTCGGCCTTGAAGTCCTCGCCCTGCTTGAGGAAGAAAGAGACCGCTTCGTCGCGGTCCCAGACTTCACGGCGGATATCCTCGTTACGGCGTACGATTTCCTGCATGCGCTTTTCGATCGCGCCCAGGTCATCCGGGGTAAAGGGCGCTTCCCGGTAAAAGTCGTAGTAAAAGCCGTTTTCGATGGTCGGACCGATGGTCACCTGGGTGTCGGGGAACAGTTCCTGCACCGCTTCGGCCATCACATGGGCGGCGTCGTGGCGAATCAGTTCCAGAGCGTCTTCGTGCTCACGGGTGATGATTTCCACCTCCGTGCCGTCGGTGAGCGGCAGGTACACGTCCGTGAGACGACCGTCGGCTTTCGCCGCCAGGGCCTGTTTGGCGAGTTTCTTGCTGATCCGTCCGGCGATCTCCAGGGCGGAGGCCGGCTGATCAAACTCCATAGTTGCCCCGTCGGGCAGTCGATAGCTCACGCTCATGGGTGACACGGAATCCGAGTAATGGGTTGGCTGGGGGAAAAACCCCCATTAGAACCGGGGAATGGTAGGCAATCGCCTTCCCACGTTCAAGCAAGGTTCCTTTACGCTGGCAACAGCCTGTGCCTATGCTTATCCCGTCGGACCGACAGGAAAACCGAATGAACAAGTTGCAGCGGGTGCCGGACCCCCATCTTCCGCCTCTGTTACGGGTGGCCCGGCAGATCAATGAGCAGCGTGACCTGGCGCCCCTGATCGAGGCCGTGCTGGAAGAGGCGCAGGTGCTGGCCGGCGCCGAAGCCGGCGTGCTCTGGCTCTACCGTGAAGAAGGCGACGCCGAATGGCTGGACTGCGCCCGGCACTGCAGCAGCGGCCCGGACGGCGCGCCGGTGTGCGCCCTGGAAGGCCCCCGCCTGCCCCTCGACGACGAGCACGCCGACCGGCCGGCGGTGCGCGTGGCACGCTCCGGGCAGCCCCTGCATCTCACCGAGGCGGACCGCTTCCATGCGCAGGACCTGGCGCTGCTCGTGCCGTTGCTGGTCCGGCGTGTGGATTCCCTGCTGCTGGTGCCGATGCGCAACCACGAAGGGGCGGTGGTGGGCGTGTTGCAACTGGTGAACCCCCATCCGGACGGGGTGACACACGGCGACGCGGTCCCCGCCCCGGCGCTGGCGTTGCTTGAGGCGCTGGCCGGTTACGCCGGCATCGCCCTTAACAACCTGCTGCTGGTTCAGGAACTCAAGGATCTGCTCGACGCCTTCGTCAAGGTGATCGCCCGCGCCATCGACGCCAAGAGTTCGCACACCAGCGCGCACTGCGAGCGCGTGCCCCTGCTTACCGAGCTGCTGGCGCGCGCCGCCTGTGACGACCAGACCCGCTTCGCCGACTTCGAACTCGACGAAGACGGCTGGTACGAGTTGAGCGTGGCCGCCTGGCTGCACGACTGCGGCAAACTGGCGACGCCGGATTCGGTGCTGGATAAATCCACCAAGCTGCACAGCCTGCACGACCGCATCGAAATGGTGGCGGCCCGCTTCGCGGTGCTGCGCAGTGAAGCGGAACGCCGCTACGAAAGGGACGCGCTCACCGAGCCGGCCCGCGAGCCGGAATTCCGCGAGCGCATGGAAGAGGCGGTGCAGACCCTCAGCGATGACCTCACCTTTCTGGAGCGTATCAATAAAGGCGGCGAATCCATGGCCCCGGAGGACCAGGCGAGGGTGCGGCGTATCGCCGAAACCGTGTGGATCGACGCCCACGGCCAGCGCCGGCCGCTGTTATCCGAGGACGAGGTCAACAACCTCTGCATTCCGCGCGGCACCCTCACCGAAGAGGAGCGCCGCATTATCAACGGGCACATGGACATTACCCTGGAGATGCTCGAATCCCTGCCGTTCCCGCGCAAGCTGCGCCGGGTGCCGGAATACGCCGGCGGCCACCATGAGCGTATGGACGGGCGCGGCTTCCCGCGCGGGCTGACCCGCGAACAGATGTCGGTGCCGGCGCGGATCATGGCGATCGCCGATGTGTTCGAGGCGCTGACCTCCCGCGAGCGACCCTACAAGGAGCCGCTCAAACTGTCCGAGGCGCTCGGCATCATGCAGCGCATGCGCGACAACCAGCACCTGGACCCGGACCTGTACCGCTTGTTTCTGGACGCCGGCGTGTGGCGCGATTACGCGCGCACCGCCCTGGATCCGGAGCAACTGGACGTGGACGACCCCTCGCCCTACTACTAGGCCGGCGCCTTGCCGTCAGAGGGTGACCACGCGGCCCTGGTCGCTCATGTAGGCCACCCGGTTGCGGCCCGCGCCCTTGGCCTGATAAAGCGCTTCGTCGGCGCACTTGATCAGATTGGTGGCGTCGTTGTCGCAATTGCCGGCGCTGGCCACGCCGACACTGATGGTCACCACCTGGCTGATCCGGGAACCGGTGTGCGGCAGGCCCAACTGTTCGATGCGGGTGCGCATGCGTTCCGCGAACACCAGGGCGTCCTTGAGGCTGGTATCCACCAGCACCACCACGAACTCCTCGCCGCCGTAACGGGCCACGAAATCCTTACTGTTCTGGGCCATGGAGCGGGGAATCGAGGCCACGGTTTTCAGGCAGTCGTCGCCGGCCAGGTGCCCGTAGGTGTCGTTGTACTGCTTGAAGAAATCGATATCGAACAGCACCAGGGTGATGCGTTCGGACACGCCGCCCCGGCCGAAACCGTGCAGCACCTCGTCGAGGCGGTTTTCCATGCCGCGGCGGTTCAGGCAGCCGGTGAGACCGTCCACGGTGGCCTGGTTCTCAAGGATGCGGTTGGCGGAGTGCAGCTCGTCGCGGTGCTGAAAGAGCACGTTCTCGGACAGGAAGTGCTGGCGCAGCAGACGCTCGTAGATGTACTGGCCGAACAGACTCATGCTGGCGCTGGCCACCGACAGCAGCAACAACACCAGCGACAGGTCCCGGTCCACGCGGTCGCTGCCGAACAGCGTCAGAACCAGAATGCCGAGCATCGCCAGGCTGCTGACGGCGGCCAGATGGAAGGGCACGCGCAACACCACACAGGCCATCAGTATCGCCAGCGGGGTTTGCAGGAAAAGCCCGAACGCCATGGCGTGGTCCACGTTAAGGCCCATCCAGTTGCCGGTCAGCGCCACCGCGAACGCCACGGCCAGGCTGGACACATGCAGCCAGCGGCGCCAGTCCGCCCGGCGCGCGATCAGGGCGGTGGCCACGATCAGCATCACGCACAACAACCGCGGGCGCCAGGTCACCGCGGCGGCCTCCGGCGAAATGGTGTATTCCACGATCAGGGCAAGAATCAGCAGCGCCACCAGGCTGGCCGCCGCCCAGGGTGTCACGCTGGCCACGCTGCCGCGGAAATAATCCGCGAAATCACGCTCCAGCGGGGCGGGCAAACGCAGGTGCCAGGGCAGCCTGATGTCGTTGCCGTTGGGTAAGGTACTCGTCCGTTGAGGTTCGTTTTTCAACTGCTTTTATCCCCCTGATACCGCCGGCGTGATCAACTCACCTGCCGGTCGACATCGCAACCATCGGGTCATCGCATAATAAGTTTAGAGTAATGGCACTTGACGCTCTAAACCATCGGGCGCTGAACGCGCCGTCGCTATGGTCAGTTTTCAGACAGTCGGCCGGCTGCCGTCCAGCAACGCGATCAGCGCGCGTCGCTTGGCGGCGGGCAGGCGGCGGAAGTGGTCGAGCAGGAAGCGCTCTTCGTCCCCCGCCGGCACCGCGGGCTCGTCGCCGGGCAGCTGATCCGGCCAGTTGTCCATGCTGTGCCTGAGCCGCGCGACGATTTCCGCGTTCATGCTGCGGTGGCTCACGCCGGCCGCCCGGGCGACCCAGTCCCGCATACCGAGAGGAAAGCGAACCACGAACTTCTCGGACCGGGTACGTTCCGCCTGTTTCATAGTGCGTACTACACCCTGGGAAAAACATCACGATACGCATTTTTTTGCTTTAAATCGATACGTCTGTCCCAGTGGAGGCCCAGAAAGCGACACGGTTAACATCTTGCCTCGGTTTGGTATACCCTTCCTTTTTATAGTCTGCTCCGGGCATTCATGCCATGAATATAGCCAGCGCCGATCTGAACCTGCTCAAGTACCTGGACGTGCTGCTGCGCGAGAAAAACGTGACCCGCGCCGCCGAGCAGCTGGGCATCACCCAGCCGGCGATGAGCAACTGCCTCAAGCGCCTGCGTCATATGTTCGGCGACCCGCTGCTGATCCGCACCAGCGAGGGCATGACCGCCACGGACCGGGCGCTGGAACTGCAGCCGCTGGTCCGTCAGCTGATCAGTCAGGCGGAGTCCCTGTTCACGCCCGAGGATGTGTTCCGGCCGGCGGAAAGCCGCCGCGTGTTCCGCATTATGACCAGTGATTACGCTGAAGGTACTTTAGTACCTCATATCGTGCGTCGATTGCGTGAAGAGGCCCCCAACGTGGTGCTGGACTTTTTGACCCCTTCCGACGTGAGCTATCCGGACATGGAACAGGGCCGGGTGGACATGGCCGTGAACCGGTTCAACGAGATCCCCGGTTCCTTCCACCAGGTCACTCTGTGGCGGGATTCGTTTTCCTGCCTGCTCAACCGCGACAACCCCATCGCCCGGCACTTCGACCTCAACAGCTACCTGTCCGCCCAGCATATCTGGGTGTCGAAGACCGGCTTCGGGGTGGGGTTTGGCATGAATCCGGAAAAACTCGGCGGCCTGGGCTGGATCGACCACGCCCTGCAGCGTATCGGCCGCACCCGCAAGATCAGCATTTTTACCCGCCACTACCAGATGCCGGCCCTGCTGGCGATGAACAACGACCTGGTCGCCACCCTGCCCAGCCGGGTGGCGCGCATGCAGGCCCAGAACGCCCGCCTGGTGATCAAGGCGCCGCCGTTCGAAATCCCCGAGTTCGAGCTGAAAATGGCCTGGTCGCCCCTGCTGCACCACAACACTGCCCACCGCTGGCTGCGCCGCCTGATCCAGGAAGAAGCGGAGCAGATCCTCGCGGAAGACCCATAAAAAGACAGTTGATAGTGGATAGTTGACAGTTGATAGCTGCGCGGGAGGGCGCGTTGCGGGCTGACGGGGGAGAAGCCGCGCTCACGGCGGAGCGGTGTTTGCCGATAGGCAAAGTCGGCGTTGCGAATCCGCAACGCCTTGTTTTGCTATCAACTGTCCACTATCAACTGTCAACTGGCTCTTCAGTGCTGGTTACAGCACTGAAGAGCCTTGGAGCCAGCCCGCCTTGGCGCGGCCGGGGTTGTCTTCGCCGGCTTCGGCGATGGCGCCCTTGCCGACGCCTTCGAAGGCGCGCACCCGGAAGCGCTTGCCGGGGGCTTCGCGGGCCAGTTCCTCGGCGATGTGTTCGGCGAGGTTTTCCACCGTGGAGTCGGTGTCCACCAGGTAGCAGTGGTCCTCGGGGATCACCAGCTCGAAGTGGCCCTGCTCCGCGTCGTAGCGGAAGCGGTGGTGGGGCACGTCTTCCACGTAGTAGGTGCCTTCCAGGTCCGAGCGGGTGCCGATGTAGATGTCCTCCCAGCGGTCCGCCCAGAGCTTTTCCCAGTAGCGGCTGCGGCGCCCGTTCTCGAAGATCTCGATGCCGGAGCGGTGGCCGTGGGCGATGCGCTGGCAGTTGCCGTCGTGTTTCTTGAGGCCGTGGGAGTAGTGGTAGAACGGCGCCGTGCCGGTATCCTGCTCGCGCAGCACCACCCGCACCTCGGTGACGTTGTCGGGCACCGAATCGCGGATCAGGTCCATCAGATAGAGGGTGACGCCGGCCTTGGTGATCGCCGTGCCGGACAGCTCGAGAATGCTGTCGGCGGGGGCCACCATGCGGATCTCGCCGGCCAGGTAGCGCCACTCCAGGCTGATGTGGCCGTCATCACGGCGGTGCAGGCCGAGCAGATCGCTTTCCCCGGGCAGCAGCAGGCGGTGGTCGACCCGTTCGTCCACGGCCTGCTTCAGGGCTTTCTTGATGTGACCGAAATCAAACACCATGCCCTGGGCGTCCAGGTCGCCGGACAGCTCCAGGTCCACGATCCAGGACTCCCCGACCATGCCGCGCTTGGCGTGCAGGTAGGAAAAGTCCACAACGGTCAGATTTTCAACGAAAAGCGTGGCCATAGAGCCCCGTCGGTTGGAGAGTGAGCGGTTGTCCCCGCCATTATAGTCAGTCGGGGCGCGGGGACTCACCCCAACTTCGATAAATAAGCAGCCGTTCTTCCCGGTGTTGTGAACGGGAACACGCGGCCCGGCCGCCGGTCCACCCTTCTGGCAACCGGCTGCGGCTTGTTCTATGGTTGGGAGCCTCTGAGAACGCCTCTGCCTGAACATTGAACGTCCGCGCGCCAGCCCGCGTGGTAAAAGGGAAAGACCATGAGCGAAACGATTTTCTCCAAGATCATCGACCGGGAAATCCCGGCGGATATTATCTACGAGGACGACCTGTGTCTGGCGTTCAAGGACGTCAACCCGCAGGCGCCGACCCATTTCCTGGTGATTCCCAAGAAGCCGATCCCCAAGCTGTCCGACGCCGAGCAGGGCGACAAGGAATTGCTCGGACACCTGTTGCTGGTCGCCGGTCAGGTGGCCGGGGAACAAGGACTGGAGGATTTCCGTCTTAATGTGAACAACGGCGCCGGCGCCAGCCAGACCGTGTTCCATTTGCACGTGCATGTGCTGGGCGGGCGTCCGTTCAGCTGGCCGCCGGGCTGAGGCCCGGCGCTCCGCCGGAATGAATCGGGCGGGAACAATAAAAACGCAGAATAAAAAAGGAGTGCACCATGAAGACATCCTGGGTTGTTATCACCCTGTTGCTGACCGTCACCGGCCTGGCCAAAGCGGTACCGCCGCAGAACCCGGAGCAGGTCAACACCATGATTGAGGAGCTGAAAAGCCTGCATCAGCAGGGCGTCGAGCTGCACCGCGACTATGATTCCGAGGACCCGGCGCAGCGTAAGGCGTGCCAGGCCGAGCACGCCGGGCTGGGCGCCCAGGCCACCGAGCTGCGTAACCGCGCCGCCAAGCTGCCGGAACTGGCCTACCGGGTGAACCTGACCATGGCCGCCAATGACGCCGTGGGCTGCGTGTCCTGCACCAGCGACGGCGGCGACTGCGACGCCATTCCCGCCGCCCTCAAACGGGTCGACCGGCAAATGAAGGCCGGCACCGAGGCCGCCGGCGGCGACTGACGCCGATATCCGTTATCCTGACGGTTTCCCGAACCGACAGGATGACAACCATGGCGGTATGGATCGAACCGGTCACGCTGGACGGCGAGCACGTGGTGCTGGAGCCGCTGACGGCCGACCACGCCGAGGCGCTGGCCGACGCCACCGCCGACGGCGAGCTCTGGAAACTGTGGTACACCTTCGTGCCGTCGCCGGACCGGGTCACCGCCTATATCGAGACCGCCCTGGAGGGCCGCGCGCGGCACGGTGACCTGCCGTTCGCGGTGCGCCACCGGGAAAGCGGGCGGGTGATCGGCAGCACCCGCTTTTTCCGCGCCGATCCGGACAACCGCCGGCTGGAGCTGGGGCACACCTGGTACGCGCGCCGCTTCCAGCGCAGCGCCGTGAACAGCGAGTGCAAACTGCTGCTGCTCGGCCACGCCTTCGAACGCCTGGAGGCGATCGCCGTGGAGCTGCGCACCCACTGGCACAACCACGCCTCGCGCAACGCCATCGCCCGGCTGGGCGCCAAACAGGACGGCGTGCTGCGCCATCACACCCTGAGCGCCGACGGTATCTACCGGGACACGGTGGTGTTTTCCATTCTCAGCCAGGAGTGGCCGGCGGTGCGCCAGAATCTCAACCTGCGGCTGGGTCGCCTCTAGTGGTCCATGCGGTTAATTCTGTCACTCTCAGCCGCCACACAAGCGGCGTGGGCCAGGCGCGCGAACGCAGAACTGGTGGTGCCAATTCAAGTGAGCGCAACACCGACCACGGCGCTTGT
>Ga0114901_1000104_pt1 | contig 70451 bp, 60 predicted proteins | sample MalvireepMed_s16_FD_89686 | JGI IMG/M metagenome (GOLD analysis project Ga0114901, IMG submission 89686) | Marine viral communities from the Global Malaspina Expedition - Malaspina viral metaG DeepMed_s16 | ecosystem: Environmental > Aquatic > Marine > Oceanic | place: Mediterranean Sea... | reverse complement strand
TTTATTATAGACAAAGTAATTGCCTCTATAAAAGGAAATAAACAAGGCGAAAGTTTTAAAAGGTAATGATTCTTTAGTTTACTTTATAAGTAATTGTAAATTAGATTTTTATCTTGTATTTTTCCATCTAAAACAAAAAAGTAATTCTTTTAAAAAGAAATGAAAAGGTCTAAAAAATAATTTGTAGTTGTCAAAACTGAGCTTGTCGAAGTTTTAAACAACTAACACTCAAAAGGTCCCTTCAACAAGCTCAGGATGACATTTATAATATAATTACTTTTTAGACCTCTCGTTTTTGTTTTAGTCGTTAAAATTTAATACTTAGCAGCTTTTCCTTGATTGGAAGTAGAAAGTATAAACGCTCTAATATCGTCGTTAGCCGTTTTTAAATCTTCTTTTCTAAGGTACATCATGTGTCCGCTTCGGTAACCTTTAAATTGGATTCTATCTTTCATTCTTCCCGAAGGATCCATTTGCCACATACTATATTTCGTATTAAAATAAGTACAAGCTCCATCATAATATCCTACTTGATATAAAACATTTAAGTATGGATTTTCTGCCATTGCTTGTCTAAGATTCTCTCTAGTATTGTCATTTTCTTTATTCCATGGATGAACATTCCCAAACATTTTATAAGGAATATCAGTTTTGAAATTTAGTTCTTCCTGTAAATAATAATTTATAGCAGGAGTAAAGGAGTGTAACCACGAAGTTAATTCTGCATTGTAATCTGGTCTGTTACCAGCATCCATTTTATCAATTCCTAAATAGCGAGAATCCAATCTCCCTACAGTAAAACTCTTATCTCTTAAAAGTTCTTTCCAAAAAAAAGAGGTAGGAACTACTAAATTGTGTTGAAGGATGGACTCTTCTGATAATCCTGAGTATTTGGACATTTGTTTGGCAACCGCTTCTTTTTCTGTTTTCGATAAAGAACCACCTTTAGAAATGGCTGGAATAAGAGTATTTACAGTAAAGTCTTCTACTTCTGGTAAAACCTCCAACAAATCTTTTTGTTGTAAATCGGCGGTTAAGGCTTTTTGATGCCATGCGGTAGCAGCATAATAAGGTAAGTTTATTGCTTTAGCTACAGGGTTTTCACCATCTAAGACTTTATAATCTGCTGGAGAAACCATAATTACACCGTTTAAATACATCCATTCTCTTTCCTGCAACGCTAATGACAATCCAGCTACACGAGTTCCTCCATAACTTTCTCCAATAATATATTTAGGAGATCTCCAACGGTTATTTCTAGTAACAAAAGACGTAATCCAATCGGCTAAATATCTAATATCAGCATTAATTCCGAAGAACTTTTCTTTATCTGGATATTTCCCCTCTTTATCGGCTATCATTTTAGAATATCCAGTGTTTACAGGATTTACATAGACAATATCTGCAACATCCAAAATAGAATTAGGATTGTCTTTTACGCCATAAGGTTGAATTGGGTATCCTTCATCATCAATATTTAAGACTTTAGGTCCCGTATAAGCAATATGCATCCAAACAGAAGCCGAACCTGGACCTCCGTTAAAAGATATTACAAGGGGTCTTGTTGTGTTGTCATCTATATCTGTTCGGAAATAATACGTATGAAAAAGGGTTGCTATTTCGTTTCCTTCATCATCCCAAACTTGTAAAGTACCTGTGTTAGCTTGGTAACTTATCTTTTTTCCATTTATTGAAACCTGATGTTTAGTCGAGACAATAGAATCGGAAGGAAGTTTTAATTTCTGAGAATTGATTATTGAAATGCAGCAGAAAAACATGCAAATCGAAAGTAAATTTTTCAACATGTAATAGAGGATTTTTAATTAAGAAACTAAAATAAGAAAAAAAGAAGAGTAATGAATTCTTCTTTTCAGCATTAACTTAAAACTTTTCGAAAACTCCGAGACCGAATAGTGCAAAATCATATTTAACAGGATCCTTGGAGTCTAACTTTCTTAGACTTAAATCTAGTTCTGCCAGTGCTTTTGCGTCATTTTGTTTTCGTTTTAAAAGCCCTAGCTTTCTCGCTACATTTCCAGAATGTACATCTAGTGGGCAGGAGAGGAGCGCAGGAGAGATATTTTTCCAAATTCCGAAATCAACTCCACGGGTATCTTGTCTTACCATCCATCGTAAAAACATGTTAATACGCTTTGCCGACGAGCCTTTTAACGGATTAGAAACGTGTTTTTGAGTTCTTGGGAGATGTTCTATTTCAAAGAAAACATTTTTAAAAGCAGTAATGGCAGGCTGTAGAGAAGTGTTTGAAGCGTTTTCTCTAAAAATAGTTTCCATCCCACCATAAGTGTTATAAATATGCTGTAAGCTTTTTATAAACTGAATAAAATCATGACCATTAAATGTACGATGTACAAAAGGAAGAAGCTTTTTTAAATCTTCTTCTGAATGATTGATAACAAAATCGTATGGTGTATTCCCCATAAAATCCATCATTTTATGAGCATTTTTAATAATACTTTTTCGGTTTCCCCAAGCGATGGTAGCTGCTAAAAATCCTGAAATTTCTATGTCCTCTTTTTGCTGAAAGGAGTGCGGAACCTGAATAGGGTCGCTTTCAATAAAATCAAGATTATTGTAAAATGATGCTTTTTCGTCTAAAAACTCTTTTAATTCGGATTGTTTCAAAGGTTATATATATGTTGTAAAGTTGAAAGTTGAAAGTATGAAAGTTTATAAAGTTAAAAAGGTAAAGGTGAAGAATATTATGTTTAGAAACTTTGTCCTTTTGCTTCATTAAATACAGCTTACTGAACACTGAAACGCTAATTACTTAACAATATCTCCATCAACCATGGTTAACTTTCTGTCTGCCATATCTGCCAATTCTTCATTATGGGTTACAATAACAAATGTTTGTCCGAATTTATCTCTTAATTCAAAGAAAAGATTATGAAGTCTGTCGGCACTTTCAGAATCTAAATTTCCACTGGGTTCATCAGCAAAAACAATAGATGGGCTATTTATTAATGCTCTCGCTACTGCTACACGTTGTTGTTCTCCTCCAGATAATTCGTTGGGTTTGTGGTTAACTCTATGAGATAATCCTAAAAATTCCAATAATTCTTTAGCTCTTTTCTCTGTTTCATCTTTTGGAGTATTCTTTATAAATGCAGGAATGCAAACATTCTCGAGCGCTGTAAATTCTGGCAATAATTGATGAAATTGAAAAATGAACCCAATGTGTTCATTTCTAAATTTAGCTAAATCTTTATCATTTAATTTGCTTACTTCAATACCGTTAATATGTAGCTGTAAATCTTTAGTTTTATCAGGCTTGTCTAGTGTTCCTAAAATTTGTAAAAGGGTAGTTTTACCAGCTCCAGAAGCCCCGACAATAGAAATTATTTCTCCTTTATCTATAGTAGCATTAACGCCTTTTAAAACTTCTAAAGACCCAAATGTTTTACGAATGTTTGTAGCTTTTATCATAAACTTATCTAAAGTTGCTAAGGTACTTATTCAGTATTTAAAACAAAAGTATATGTTAGAATTCATTATATGTTTTAATAAAGAATATAGTCTATATATATAAAATATTTTAATAAATTACATGAAAAATATTTAAAATGATAAGAGTTTATTTGATGCTATTTTTATTCTCCATAATAAAAGTCAGTTCTCAAGATTTAAGTCATGGTAAAGCAATAACATATAATGTTATAGGAAGCTCGTTATTTAGTGGAATAGGATCGGCTATCAATAAAAAAGAAAATGAAAAACTAGGACATGCCTTTTTAAAGGGGCTTTGGCAAGGAGCTATTGGCGGTACTGTAATATATGGTAGTAAAAACATTATTCAAGGCTATGCCAATACAGGGAGTCCTCTATATGCTTGGAGCAGTAAGCTTGTTAATGCAGCAGGAACTTCAATAACTGAAAATGCAGCTTCAAATATTGATTTTTGGAAGCGTTGGCACTTAAATATTGGTTTTACTCGATTTGAGTATCATTTAAACCCTAAAAAGGGTGAAAGAGCCTTTTATTTTAAAGTAATGCCATATGCTTTAGGAAGAACTATCTACGTTGCTACTAAAGGAGATTTCGACATTAATACTTCTCTAAAAACAGGAAATTTAGTTTTCTCAACAAATACTTCTCCAGCTAATTATGTAGCTTTTGCATATACATATACAATATTGTATGATAGAACCAAAATAGATGGTGTATATAATAATAAAACAAATGTTATAGCACATGAAATTATTCATGTATATCAAGTAGACGATTTTATAACAATCAACTCCTACTTTAACAAACTATATAGTAAAAATACTTTTGTTAATGATAAACTGCTTAATTGGATATATCCTGATATAAATTCATGGACATATATAGCAGCATATAATATTACTGGAGATGGTAAAGATGACTATGATAGTAATTATTTTGAACAAGAAGCTATTTTATTTTCCGAATAATATTAATAAAGTCTAATGAATATAGATAGTTTTGTATGAAGTAAAAATAACGATATTTATATATAACTATATTTTCCTAAGGTTCTTTGGTTATTTGATTATATTCATAAAAAAAGGGTATTTTTAAGGTTGAAAATATAATAGGATTATTAAATGGCATACAAAACTTTTGAAGAATATAATATAGAAACTACTGAAACTATTCGTAATCAGTATGAAAATATTATAAGTGAGATAGGAGAAGATACGGCTAGAGAAGGACTTTTAAAAACTCCTGAAAGAGCTTCTAAAGCGATGCAGTTTTTAACGCAAGGCTACCAACAAAATGCTGCTGAAATACTAAAAGGAGCCATGTTTAAAGAGGATTATAATGAAATGGTGATTGTAAAAGACATCGAATTATATTCGCTCTGCGAGCATCATTTATTGCCTTTTTTTGGAAAAGCTCATATTGCTTATATCCCTAATGGCTATATTGTTGGGCTAAGTAAATTACCACGTATTGTAGATGTATATGCACGGAGGTTGCAAGTTCAAGAAAGACTAACACATGATATTTTAGAATGTATTAATAGTACGCTAAAACCACAGGGGGTAGCAGTAGTTATAGAAGCATCGCATATGTGTATGATGATGCGTGGTGTACAAAAACAAAATTCTGTTACCACCACTTCTGGATTTAGAGGTCAGTTTGAAAAAATAGAAACGAGAAACGAATTTCTTAAGCTAATAAGTTCTGATTTAGGATAAAGAACATATCTTGACTTTTTCACTCAAACAAAAAAAGTCAAGATGAATTCAATATTTTGGCATTTTTATTGTTCTATAATTATAAAAAATTACCGTATGATTAGTTCTGACGATAATAAATACAAAAAACTTTTTATCGGATTGATATTTGATGCGCTTGGAATGGTTTCCTATGCAATTCCTGGTATTGGAGAGTTTTCTGATATTATTTGGGCACCAATTTCGGGTTGGTTAATGACGCGTATGTACAAAGGGCGGATTGGTCAAGGAGCAGGGGCAATTACTTTTATAGAAGAGTTAGTACCAGGATTAGATATTATTCCAACCTTTACTTTAACTTGGATTTATACCTATGTTATAAAAAAAGATAAAGCCACTCAAGTAGTAACTTCGTAATCTTTTTTGTCTAAAGGAGAGATAAAAAAATGGCGAGAGTAGAGGTGAGGAAGGGATTTCTATACTTTTTGCCTATCCATAAAAATCAAGAAAAGTTAAAAATAAAAAACCCCCGAATTTTTAATATTAAATACTTCGGGGGCCGTCTATATAGACTTGAGGGAATTATTTCAAAATAATTTTACTTTAAAAAGGAACAGTTACTCCAATATTAATATTTCTTCCGATGTTGTAAATTCCATCAGGTTTTAATCTAGATAAATGAGAAACATATTCTTTATCAAATAGATTATTGGCAGATAGTTTAATATTAAAAGGCTGATTGTAAGCTTTGATAGTTGCTCCAAAACCTAGATTTACGAGGGAATATCCACCAGTTCTAGTTTCGAAATCCCCAACATTATTTTTATTAAATACATTCTGTAGGGTAACAAAAGCATATTTGTTAGAAACTTGCTTTCCGTCAAACTCAACTCTAAATGTATTTGAAAGTTTATTAGCTGGAATAAGCGGTAAATACACATTGGAGTCGGCTAACTTACCAGTAACCGTTTCAAAACTACTTTCTAAATGCAACCAATCTAAAGGATGTGGATGTAAATGAAAACCAATTTCCCCACCATATAAATTACTATCATCTTGTACATATTGATAAACGGGATCATCATCAATAAATTGTCCCGTTGGTTGTAAATAGATATAATCGCTTATTGCATTATAAAAACCATTTACAAAGAACTCAATATGTTCATTTCCGTATTCTAAAGAGAGGTCTGTTTGGAAATTCTGTTCATTTTTTAGAGCTTCATTTCCTATTTCATATCTATTAGCACCACTATGTCCGCCATTGGATGTTAGCTCTGCCAAATTAGGAGCTCTAAAGCCTGTTGCAAGATTAAGACGTGCTATAATTTTTTGAGCTATGGTAACTCTATATCCTGCAGAAGCATTAAAACTATTAAAGTTTCTATTGAGTGCTGGGATATAAGATTCACTACCTACATCTCCAGTTTCTTTGGCTTCAATATCTCTGGTATCATAGCGGAGACCTATTTGGATATCGCTATTTTTCATGTGGTAATGTGTGGTAGCCATAACACCAAAATCTACAGTTGTAGCATCTGGAATTAAAACTTCTTCTCCAGAGTTTTCATTAGTTTGATGCATTCCCTGTACTCCAAAAATGGTTTCAAACTTTCCAGTTTCTGGTAAGTGGTAAAGTACATTGTAACTCAAGGTATGAAGTTTCATATTTAAAGCAGCTTCATCTCCATGTGCATGTTCTTCATGTTCGTCTTCGTGCTCCTCGTGTTCTTCATCTCCATGCTCCTCATGTTCTTCTTCATGTTCATCTCCATGCTCCTCGTGATGATGTTCGTCTTCAAATTCTTTACGGTTATTTGCAACATAACCTAAAGTAATATCTAAGCTACTTTTATCAAAAAATAGCGTGCTTTTAGAACTTATAACATGGTTGTCTATTTCTTGATAAGGAAGTAATGGATCTCGGTCTCTATTTTGCACTCCTATTTCTTCAGGAATTCCTAGATTTGAGCGGTTAAAATTATAACGTAATTCGGTTTTAAAATTAGTGCCTTGATACCCAAACCCAGACTTTAAATCATATTCATTAAATCTAGAATTGGTGGTATATGTTCCGTTTCCATCTTGATAATCTGCATGTGAGCCATAAGCACCACGAACTAAAAATTTTAATTTATCTCCAGATGTTTTAAAACCACCATTTGCGGTAACTCCTTCGGTGTTTGTAAAGTAATTTACGTTTACATCTCCTTCGGTACTATTCTGGATTGCAAATTTTTCAGGATTTAGATAGAGTACACCTCCAAGTGCATCAGATCCATAGAGAAGGGTAGCAGGGCCTTTTATAACCTCTACACTTTCTATTCCTGCATCATTTACTCCAAGTCCGTGTTCTCCTCCAAATTGCTGATTCTCTAAGCGCACGCCTTGAGTGTACACCAAAACTCTATTGGAACTCAGTCCGCGAATAACAGGTTTTCCTATTCCAACTCCTGTACTTACGCTTTCTACTCCACTTATATCTGTAATTCCGTCAGACAAGGTCATGGCTCCTTTGGTTTTGAGCTCCTCCATGCTTTGTCGTTCTACTTTCATTACATTTTCACTTTGCAATTTATGGAAAGGAGTAGAGACTATAACTTCTTCCATTTCAATTGCAGATGGCGCTATTTGCACATCTAATTTAATAGCTCCGTTTACCGTAACGTCTTTGGAAAAAGTTTTAAATCCTATTGAAGATACTACAATTTTATAGGTGCCCTGGGGTAGACTTTCTAATATAAAAGTTCCATCTTCATTAGTACTAGTTCCTTTTTCTAATTGTGGTAGGTAAATAGTTGCATAGGGAATTTTGTTATTTGTGGTTGCATCTGTAACAGTTCCGCCAATACTATTTTGTGCATTTATGATAGATGTAATACTCAATAAGAGTATAAAGATTAATGTATTTTTCATGTATTTGATTTATTCTTTTTCCGAATTCTATTATTAATTAAGCTATAATTAATATGGAAAAATTCTTTATAAATAGTTCTAATGTGGATTTTTACTCGTTTATCGAGATTTAGTTTTGTAACTCTCCTCTAAAATGAGTTAGTTTTTTTCTTGAACTACCGAATGTAACTCAGTAATCTTATCATCTTATAGAAATAAGTAGCAACAGTATCTTCTATGCTGACATTTCTTAAAACGAATATATTTATTTGTAAGTCGAAAAAAACTTAAGATACTTTATGCAGTTGGCGGACCACGGAGTGAAAAATGAAGAGTTTGATATTCACTTAAATGAAAGTAGTGATTAAAATTTTGTTCAGAAGGAAGTGTAAGAATAGTAAACGTAATTTCCTCTGGGGTGAAATTTATTTGATGAGTATGATGAAACTTAAATAGCTTACATTCAAAATCCGATTGGTGAAAATGTGTTTTTACATGCTCATTACACTCAACATGGCTATGAGCTATAAAAAAGTGAGAAAATTTTAAGGCAGAAGGAACCAATATCGCTGAAATTAGCAATAAAGAGAAAAAACCTACGAGTATGTGTTTTATTTCCTTCAAATGATTAGATTTTTATTCCTAATCGGTTTAACATCTTTTTTTCAAAATTCCAGAAAAAAGCAAATTGTCCGAAAAGCCACCCAAAGAAAATCAATAATACTTGATAAATAGGGAAGATTAACAAGATTCTAACAATCCAATATAAAATTGGATGAAGCGCATCTGGATGCAAACCGATGTACTCGGTAATTGGACCAGCAACTTTAGCAGCTGTAGATCCTGTTATTGCAAATACAATAAAAATGATAGTTAGCTGAAAATTAGAGGTAATACCCCAGCGCTTTTTTAATTTTTCCATGGATAAATTTTCATTGCAAATATAAATGAATTTCTTAGCTTGAGAAAACATGTGTTAATTTCTCATGAAATTAAATATAACAGTATGAGAATTTCTATATTTATCCTTATTAATTAACCATTTTTCATGCAACGAAGAGATTTTATCAGTAAAACTATCTTAGCTTCAGCTACTTTAGCAGCAGGAACTTCCATTGTTTACGGAAAGTATTTGCCGAAGGGATATAAACCATTAATACTTCAAGATCCAGATCCTTTTTCAATGTTTAAAAAAGATAAAGAAATGCTGGTATTGAATGACAAGCCATGGAACATAGAATCTAAAGCACATTTGTTGAATGATGACATTACGCCTAATAAAGCTATGTTTATTAGGAATAATGGGTTACTTCCTGAAAATATTGATGTTGAAAATTGGACGCTTACCATAGATGGAGAATCTGTTTCAAAAACAAAAACCTATACTTTAAACGATTTAAAAAGTAAGTTTAAACAATATACTTATCAACTCACGTTGGAGTGTGGCGGAAATGGGCGTAAAGAGTTTAATCCGCCTGCAAAAGGAAATCAGTGGGGACTAGGGGCAGTGCATTGCGCTGAATGGACTGGAGTTAGATTGCGCGATGTTTTGGAAGATGTAGAAATTAAAGAGGATGCTGTTTATATAGGATATCATGCAGCAGACATTCATTTAAGTAGAAGTCCAGATAAAGAACCAATTTCTCGTGGTTGCCCTATGAAAAAAGCTTTGGAGGACGAAACTTTAATAGCTTTTGAAATGAATGGTGAAGCCATTCCAATAGCACATGGTTATCCTTTGCGTTTGGTTGCTGGTGGTTGGCCAGCGTCGGTTTCTGGTAAGTGGATTAATAGAATAAGTATCCGAAATATAGTACACGATGGCACAAAAATGACAGGACAAGCATACCGTGTGCCTTGTAAACCTGTGGCGCCCGGAGAAAAGGTAGCAGATAAAGACATGTGTATTATAGAATCCATGCCTGTAAAATCGTTAATTACATATCCTAAAACAGGAGCTATGTTAAAGCTTGGTCAGGAACTATCTTTTAATGGTCATGCTTGGGCAGGCGATTTAGAGGTTGCTAAAATGGAGTATTCAATTGATTTTGGTTCCACTTGGCATGAATGTGAAATTACCGCTCCCAAAAATAGACTTGCTTGGCAACACTTTTCTGCAAAAACCTCCTTTCCAGAGGTTGGTTATTATGAAATATGGGCACGAGCTACCGATAGTAATGGCAAGAGTCAGCCAATGGTACTTCCAGGTTGGAATCCAAAAGGGTATTTAAATAATGCGTGCCATAGAATAGCAGTAAAGGTAAGTTAGTATGGATAAGAAAGAACGTTTTTTACAAGAAGTAAAAGTTTTATCCAAAAGTTTATCGTTGTTTACAATTGCTTTTTTTGGAATCGGATTTTTTTTGATGTTTTTAGTTCTTTTTCCAGATACCAAATTATTCGATAAAAGTCCGAATATAACTACAGAAGAAGTAGTTGCTGACTCTCTCGAAGAAAATTCAGAAATAGAAATTAAAGATGGAATTCATACAGAAACAGGTTTTATAGCAGCAAACGGACTAGAAGCGGTGATTAATAATTGTACGAATTGCCATTCTGCTAAACTTGTTACTCAAAACCGTATGACCCGAGAAGGGTGGCTTACTACTATTAGATGGATGCAAAAAACTCAGAACTTATGGGATTTAGGCGACCAAGAGTCGATAATTTTAGATTATTTGGCTAAAAACTACGCACCAGAAAATAAAGGTCGCCGTCAAAATTTAACGGTAGAAGAGTGGTATGAGTTGAAGTAAAAGTTTAGTTTTTTCACGTTCAAGTTAATGTAAACGTATTTTTGTAATATTATTTCTTTAAACTATTTATTTTATGATAGTTAATATTTAGTCTTTTTTCTTATAACGAAGAGGTCTCGCATTTATACTCAGATATTAACAATAGAGATTAAATACTTCCTAACTTTATAAATGTAAAAGTTAGGAAGTATTATTTTATTCTATTTAATTCGCGTTTATTCCAAGTAAACTTTTATTGAATAAGTTATAGATTCTCGTATATTCATCTGTCCAACTACTAGGCTCTACAAAACCATGTCTTTCTACTGGATATATTGCCATATCCCAATTGGTTTTTCCTAATTCAATTAATCTTTGCGACAAACGTACCATATCTTGAAAATGCACATTGTCGTCTACCATTCCATGAAGAATAAGTAAATCTCCTTTCAAACCCTCTGCAAAATAAATAGGAGAACTTCTTCTATAAGCCAAACTGTCTGTTGTTGGAGTATTTAAAATACGAGCTGTATATCCGTGGTTATACGCTGCCCAATCGCCAACAGAACGAATTGCAGCGCCTGCAGTAAAGGTATCAGCTTCGTTAAACATTGCCATAAGCGTAATAAAACCACCATAAGAACCTCCGTAGATTCCTACTTTTTCCTTGTCAATTCCAAGCTCTTTTACCAAATACGCTACACCATCTACTTGGTCGCTTAAGTCTTTTCCTCCCATATGACGGTAAATACCTGTGCGCCATTTACTGCCATATCCTGCACTTCCGCGGTAATCAATATCTAAAACAGTATAACCATTGTCTACTAAAATATTATGAAACATATACTCACGGAAATAAGAACTCCACCATTTATGAGCATTCTGTAAATATCCAGCACCATGAACAAAAATAACCGCAGCTTTATTTTTAGTACTTTCTGCTGGTTTATAGAGTCTGGCATGCACTTCGGCACCATCATTTGCCTTAAAAGTAATTACTTCTGGGTCTTTCCAGTTATACTTTTTAAAAGCATCAGTAGTAGAATGTGTTAGTTGCTTAGCAGTTGTATTTTTGCTGTAAACAGGATTTTCTTTTATAAATAACTCTGTTGGTTTATTAGCATAAGAATAGAGAATAGCCATTTGTTTTTCATCAGGAGAAAGCGTTACATCATTTCTACCAACCATATCGGTTAGTTGCTCTAATTTTCCGCCATTTAAAGGCATTCTGTAAAATTGACGATCGCCAGGATGAGTTTTGTTTGCAGTAAAATACCAATGCTTTTTATCGTTTGAAATTTTAGGATCGTAGATTTCAAACCCTCCTGAAGTTAGGGCTTTTGCTTTTTTAGTCTCCGTATTTAAAGTGTAAAGGTGAGAATAACCTGACTTTTCTGATTGAAACCAAATACTTTTCTCATCTGGCATCCAGCCAAGCTCTCCACCACGATATCCGCCAATGCCAGGTCCTGCAATCCATGCTGCATTATGTTGATGATCTAAATTAGTTACTGTTCCATCTTTTACATTTAATAGAACAATCCAGCGGTCTTTATAATCATTGGTGTTAATATCTAAAACAGCTTTACTACCGTCTTTGTTCCAAATAGGACCACTTATATAACCAATTCGGTTGTCGTTTTTATAAACTTTATCTGGGTAATCTTTAGTATATTCTGGAACGTAATCCAATCCTTCTAGGTTATCTAAAACAATAGGATAGGTTTTTCTGTTTTCGATATCGTAGATAAATAACTCGTATGTGTCTGGAGTATCACCAACTTTAGAACGTGTATTCTGATCTTCTGTGTAGCCAGATTCGGTAACATAATGCGGTGTAATAGTCCCTTTACTATCTTCTCGTTTTACTGTTAGGTAGCTTACATATTTTCCATCTGGACTATTTTGCTGATTGTAAATAGATTTTCCATCTGTGTATATAGCAAGTGGTTTTTTAAGATTTTCTTTTTTATAAAAAACTTCTTGCTGATCTTTTTTTTCTTTTCGTTCCCGTAAAACATCAAATAAAGCTAATTGATCTTGGTGTAACCATTCGTCTTTTTCACTTCTTTTGTCTTCTTTCTCTTCTTTTTTTGTACTGAAATCTGTTATTTGTTTAGTAACGCCAGTTTCTATATCCCAAGTATAAATGTTATTATCTCTAACATAGGCAATTTGCGTTTCATTTTTGGTATAATGAACATTGCTTTCTCTATCTTGGGTATTTGTAATTTGTGTTATTTCTGAAGTAGGAATGTCAATTATAAAAACATCCCCATGTTTACTATATATTTTCTTTGACTTAGTACTGTTGAAAGTTCCGTAATTAGACGGTAATTTATAGGCTTTGTCAAAAGGAATTTTCTCAATTTTTTCTAAAGAAACTCGGTAAGCATACAGAGAATCACTGTAAGCATTTTCTGGATTCCAATCAAAATAAATTGCTTTGCCGTCCACCGACCAATTAGCATTTGATGGTAAATGCCCTACAAAATCATCACCTTGCATAATCTCTTTTATACTAAGGGTTGAATTGTTGTTTTCTTGGGCTTGAATAAAGCTAATACTAGCTAATAGGAATAGGTTTAGAAAGAAACTTTTTGTCATTATAGTTGCTATGATTTATAGGAAAAACCAAATATAATGATTTGTAGTAACTGGTGAAAATAGAATTCATTCTAATGAGGCGTGCCTATTGCGCAAGGTAGCAAAAATTTGATATAGGCAGCTTTCTGCCATTGCCTACAACCTTAAAAAGTATCTGAAGTTCATCCAAAAACATGCTAAAAGTGGAGTGGGAAGCTTAAAAGGCTCATCTTCTTTTTTAAAAGCTCTTCAAAAACACATTTTATGCTGTTTTAAGCTGCCTAATTTTAACTTACAACTTAATTAGATCGTAAAATAAAAGCCCTTAAAAGGGCTTAAAACTATCTTGTTTTTATAAAATTAACGGCTTGTGCAACCTGGTTACTGGTGTTGGCAATCAGGCTTTATTTTGTTCGTTTCATTTTCGGCGGATTTTGCCGTGTATCAAAAATATCAGCAATTTTTATAAATCCGTTTTGTTCATCAACAGAATATATCATTTTGTAATTTTTGAAAACCAAATAGCGATATTGAATTACCCTATCTGTTAGTAATTCTTCTTCTTGTCCTATGAGGGATGCTTTTATTAATTTTTCAGATTCTTTAATTATTCCAGTTACAATTTTAGTAGCAACTTTTAAACTTGCTTTCTTTTCGTAATATTCATAAATTTCGTCAAGTTGAGTTTCAGAAAAGTCAGACCAAATAATTTTAAAGTTCATTATTCATATTTGGTTAAAAGCTCAGAACTTGTTTTAAATCGATTGTTTTTAAAATCCGATTCCGATTTGTCAATTCGTTTGTTTAACTCATCTATGGTCATAGGTCTAAAAAGTCTTTCGTCAGAAATATCTTTTTCCTTTTTTAATATTTTCTCAAGCTTGGAAATTGTCTCTTCGCTTTGAAGTTTTAAGAATTCTTGAATAAATTCTATTTTTCGAGCTTCTATATTCATTTCGAATTTCTTTTTATCAAAGATACTAAATTATCAAATTCAATCAATATCTTTCTTGGTTTAACGAATCTTTCAGCTTGTTACCAACGGTCGACTCGTATATTTACAAAGCTTTTACTAAAACACATTTTATGCTGTTTTAAGCTGCCTAATTTTAACGTGCAACTTAATTAGATCGTAAAATAAAAGCCCTTAAAAGGGCTTATATCTATCTTGTTTTTATAAAATTAATGTCTTATGCAACCTGGTTACTGGTGTAGTTGACGGTAGTTTTTATTCTACTGTTTCAATTTCGAATATTTCTTTTCCTTGCTCGCCCAAGTAGTGAGCTAATATCTTTTCATAAACTTTATATCCATCATTTACATTCGTGAAGATTATCAATCCTTTTTTTGTTTTCGGAAATATGAAAACAATGGTTTGAACTCCTTTGTCTGCTCCACCGTGTGATAATGCGTAATCTCCATTTTTAAAATCATAAATTTCAAATCCGAGGCCGAAGTGTTTTCCGTTTTTGGTTGCAACTTGATGAGTAACCATATCCTCAAATACTTTTTCGGAAAGTCCGACACCGTTCATTACACTAACCAAAAACTTTCCATAATCTTCAACTGTTGTCAATAAATCGTCAGCACCATTTGCTGTTTTGTTTTTAACTGTTTCATAGGTATTTCCTTTGTTGTCATATCCAGCGGCTAATCGAGATTCGTCAATCTTATCATTCCAAATATATTGCGTGTCGGTCATTGTCAAGGGGTCAAAGATTAATTCCTTGGCTAATTGGTTTAAAGGTTTTCCAAATTTACTTTCCAAAGCCTTTCTCAAATATTCAAGCCCTTCTCCCGAATATTGATATTGTGTTCCTGGTTCAAAATGAAAATTCAATTTTTTTGATTTATTTGAATATCTCCAATTTGGAAATCCAGTTTGATGACTTAAAATATGCCTTGTAGTAAGTTTTTTATTTCTTGGGTCATCTGCAACGTCTGGATCAGTCCAATAGTTATAAATAGGCTCGTCCAAGTTCCATTTGCCCAAACTGACTAATTTCAAGGCAACTATTGCGGTTACGGGTTTCGTTAAAGAAGCTACATTGAAAATCGTATTATAAGGTGCGGTTTCTCCATCTATAAGGTCGCCATATACTTTTATTTGTTGAAGTTTACCTTCATTGATGACACCAATTCCTAAAGTTGGGATATTGTTTGATTTTAACCATTTTTCAATGTCTTTGTCGTTATCGAAAATAGAGTTATCTGTTTTTTGTACTTCATATGCCCGATGTCCATAACTTAAGGATGTGGTTAATTTCCAATCGCCGTTTTCCAACATCCAGATGTTTGAGAACTTTGCAGAACCTGGTTCACTTTCTTTACTTTCGTAAAATAAATGTTCTCCGTTTTGAATTGCTCCATATAAAATGCCATTTCTATAAAGCGGAAAAACCTCTGTACTTTCTTTTACTAAAAATCTTTTTACCTGACGTGTTTCGGGACTTTTACATAGCCCGTTTTTTAGGTCGTAAAGAAATTTTGTTTTGTCCGAAATTCCATCTTTGTCGTGATAAAATTTTAAGTTTTCGCTTAATAAATTTTCATACTGTTTAATATCGCAAGTGTTGAATCCAACATTAAACAGCAAACTGTCTTTTGATAGTATCGTTTTATAAAGTTCTGAATTTTTGTCCGCTTGTGCTTTACAAATTGGAGAAAGCAAGCAAGTAATAATAAGGCTTAAGATTATTTTTGTTGTCATATTGAGTTTTGTTTTTGCTGCAAATAATAATTTTGCACAAAGTTTAAAAACCCATTTTCTGTATGCTAAAAATCTACACGACAATAACTCGACAAAAACCCGACAATCTTTATATCATATTGAAATTCAGTTTGTAATAAAGTTTTTTACGCTTATCTATTTCAATTGCATTTCGAATGATAATGAAAACATTCGATAAAACAATTAGTATCATTAGGATTAAACTAAACTGGTTTCCCAGTTTCAAAAAAATCCCCAACATAAATACAATAGGTGCTAAAATGGTCCAAAGTATTTGTAATGAAATAAGCTGTTTGGTTAAACTGTTCTTTTGTTTCATAATGAACATCAGAACAAGAGGAATGATGATATTTAAGGGCGGAATCAAAATAAATGGAATTGAAGATAGGTTTATTATTTTTAGAAAAGAGTAGTTAATCAAAACCACTTCTTGGGGTTCTTTTTTAATTTTATTAGCTTCAATTTTTTCTTGTTTAATTTCTGTATAAATCAATTCATTTTCTGCTATTTCTAATGCTTTCGCTAAAGCCCGAAGCGTGAATCCCTTGGGCTCTTTTCCCGTTTCAATCCGCTGTATTGTCCTTGCTGAAATACCTGATTTTTCCGATAACTCTTCTTGAGTTAGATTTTGTTGTTCTCTTAAGGTTTTAAGTTTGGACATATTTTGTTTTAAATTACCGCCAACGTATTTGGCTATGATTTTGTTGCATGAAAATCCGTGAGGATTTTCCACCGTAAACCGAAGATAGCAAATTTGCGAGGAATTTCCGCGAGGAAAATCAGACGTAGTAAACTTGCAACGACCTTTGGTTAAGCCCAAAATTGAGCAATTATTTATGCTAACTTGTGCCTATTGCATAAGTTAGCATAAATTTGACATAGGATTACTATTAACTTTTGAAATGCAAGAACTAGAAAAAGAAACAACGTTAAAAGATAATTACTTTTTTAAGCTTCCTAATTTTAACTTACAGCTTAATTAGATCGTAAAATAAAAGCCCTTAAAAGGGCTTAAAACTATCTTGTTTTTATAAAATTAATGGTTTGTGTAAGGGTTAGCATTGTTGGCAACTGACTTTTTTATCAATAATCTTGAACTAACACTTCAGTCGGAATGTGAAGTGTTGAATTCAGTTTTCTTATCATTCCTAAAGTCAGTTTTCGTTTTTTGCTTAAAATTTCACTAACTCTACTTTTAAATCCAACAACTTCGGCTAAATCTTTTTGTTTCATTCCCATTTGCTCCATTCGGAATTTGATTGCCTCAATAGGGTCAGGCATTCCAATTGGAAAGTTCTCATTTTCATATTTGTCAATTAAGATTGAAAGGATTTCCAATTCATCTCCTTGATTAGTTCCTTTTTTTGCATCAAAAATTTCTTCAAGTCTGTTCAGAGCGTTTTGATAGTCTTTTTCGTTTCTTATTGGTGTTATCTTCATAATCAGATATTATTTGCGGCTATATTGTCATATTCTGCGTGAGTTCCGATGAATCTTATCCAGCATATTTGATATTCAAAGTTGAATTTTACAATCAATCGGTAGTTGTTGCCTTTAATATTGTAAACAATTCTATTGTCTTTTAAAATACTTGCACTTGGATAATCGTTTTTTAATTCATTAATATTTTTCCATTCGGATTTTTCAGTTTCTCTAAACCAAGACTTTAATTGTTCTTCACAGTCAGCGTGTTTCTCCCAAAAGTTTAGTAAAGTTATTTAATTGAAAGATTGTCTAAATGCAATAGGAGAAATGTTGGTTTTATTCTTGAATAGTTTACTAAATGAAGCAGGATATTCAAAACCTAATTCATAGGCAATTTCACTCACGCTTAATTCCGTAGTTGATAATTTCTCTTTAGCTTTTTCTATTATCTTATTCTGGATGTGTTGCTTTGTACTTTGTCCACTTACTATTTTTAAAGTATTGCTTAGATAATTAGGAGAAAGATTTAAGTCATTTGCAATTTGAGTAACAGATGGAACTCCATTAATAAGGGATTCATTATTATTAAAGTAGCTGTTTAATATTTGTTCTAGTTTTATAAGAATTTGATTATTGCTAATTTTACGGGTAATAAATTGTCGTTCGTAATAACGTTCAGCATAATTGAGTAATAATTCTATTTGTGAAATGATAATATTTTGACTGAATTTGTCAATATTAGACTGATATTCTCTTTGTATGTTTTTAAAAATATCTACAATAATATTTTCTTCCTTGTTGGAAAGAAAAAGCGCTTCATTAACGGCATACCCAAAGAAATCATAATCTTTAATCGACCCAGCTAATGAGGTATTCCATAAAAAGTCTGGATGAATAAGAAGTAGCCACCCAGACGGATTTACTTTTATGTTTTGATTTATTGTAACTGTTAGTATTTGTTTTGGTGCTACAAATGAAAAAACACCTTCATTAAAATCATACTTTTGTTGTCCATAATTAAATTTTTCACTTACATTTCGTTTTAAACAAATAGAATAAAAGTCCTGCATCCATTTAATTTTATCAGAATCTGTAGAGTAATTTACTTGGCTATAGTCTATTAAGCTAATTAATGGATGTTCAGGCTTAGGTAAATTACTATAGGTATGAAATTCACTTATGGATTTAAATCGATACATTGTTTTCTTTTTTTAAATTTAAGATTAATTTTCTTTATATAATACCATTCCTGAGTGATAAAGGATTCCATTTCTATATTCTCCATCTACGGTAAATCCTGTATCATCTTTGTAGTCAATATGATTTCCCATGATATGATAGTCTCCTTAATAAACAGTTTTTTTATCCCCTCTAGCTTCGTCATAACAATTATTGGGGTAGTAGTTTGTGGCTAATGTTTCGCCTTTTGTAGCCCACATTCTAATACATCCTTTGGTTTCTATCATTGTTTTTCAATTTTGAGGTAAAAACAATATTTCAACTGTTTTTTTAAATAAATTCATCTTTACCCTTGTTAATTACAGAATAAGGAGCTTTTCCTATAACTTTCCATTCTACATTTGTGGCGAGCAAATCAAAAAAATTACGTTCAGAATTTCCCCATTGTTCAAATCTTGTCTTTATAATTACTTTATTTTTAGTAGTTGTGTTTTTTTAACAGCACAAGCGGAAATTATGTACACAAAGACAATAAGAAATAGAAGTGGGATGGTTCTTAGTTTTTCATAGCTAAAATCCTGTTGAAGTTCCTAGAGTTCTATGTTCTTTTAGGGCTTCTTTAATGGCATCTATTTTCAAATTAGCAAAGTGGTAGGCGTCTTCTCCCATAAAAAAGTGTACAGGAGGATGCTCTTGTTTACTTAAAGCAATCAATACTTCGGCACCTTTTTCTGGGTCGTTGGGCTGATTTCCATTTATATCTTTCAAATGTGCCTGTTCCATTTCACGAGCAGATTCATATTCTTCAATTGGATTTTTAGGTGTTTTTACAGAACCTTCTGATAAAAAATTGGTTCTAAAATAACCAGGGTATACTATGGTTGTATATACTCCGAATAATTTCATTTCTTCGGCTAAAGCTTCTGTAAAGCCTGCAACAGCAAACTTTGTTGAACAATAAATACCAAAACCTGCAAAATTTCCTGTGTAACCACCTACAGAAGCTATATTGAAGATGTGTCCAGATTTTTGCTTGCGTAAATATTGTGAAGCATTTCTAATTACATTTAGAGATCCAAACACATTTACTTTAAAATTATTTTCTACTTCCTCTTCACTAAGTTCTTCTAAAGTGCCAATTTGGCTATAACCAGCATTATTAATTAAAACATCAATTCTACCAAAATGACTAATCGTAGTTTCAATGGCTTTCTTAACATTTTCATTTTTTGTTAAATCCATTTCAATAGGTAAGAATTTTTCATTTTCTTCACCAATTTCCTTAATTAAGGCTTGTTTGTTTCTTGAAGTAGAGGCAACATTATAGCCTTCTAAAAGAAGTTTTTTAGTTAAAATTAGCCCTAACCCTTTTGAAGCTCCCGTAATAAACCATACTTTTTTTGTGTTCATGTTTTTTGAATTTAAATTATTACACAAAATTGGTGCATTAAAGGGTTTCTCACTTTTCCATATCTAAGAAAGATGTAGTCAAATCTACTTATGAATTGACACAGCACGAATTAGTTACAAAGAAAGGCCCTCGTTAAAAACAGCGTTGATGGCTAGCGCGGCTAAAACCCTTATCCGTAGAATAGTGACCCAAAGCTCTGAGATCAGGAGTGCAACGAGGCAGCGTTTCGGTTACCGTTTTTCAATCTGGTTGTCTAACAAATGGCGCCTTTTTCTTTGTTTCGTTTCTTTTGGGAACAAAAGAAATGAGAAGCATGAAGTCACTAGCGTTTGGACTTGGTATTAGAGCTAATAAATCACTAAAAACTACAATGTACTTTTACCGTCGTCTTCTCGTTGCGGATTATCTATTACTACAATTCCTTTTTGGAGCATTAAACTATTTGGGTATGTTATAAGTTCTCCGTCGTCGGTACGCAGGTGTAAATGAAAAGCTCGGATGTCTTCAATAATTGCTTCGGAAGGAAAATCTTTATCCTGAATCCGAATCCTGTCACCAATTTTAAAAGGAAAGGAGAAAAATAGGATAATACCAGCCGTAATATTGCTCAAAATAGACCAAGAGGCAAAAAAAGCAACCCCAATAACAGCAAAGGCAGAGGAGAGGAATAAACCAAGATCCTTGAAATCTACTCCCCAAAGTAGACTTAATGTAATTATTCCGACTATCAGAATAAAAACATCTATATATTTTAAAATAAGGAGCGTTCTGTTTCTATCAATATCTCCTATTTTTCCTACTTTTTTTATAGTTTTAAATAGTAGGATTCTGATAAGGAAAAGTACTACAATAGCAATGATAGTCCCTATGATTTCTTCTCTGTATACTGTGAAATATTCTGTCATAAATTGTAAACCTATTCAGGCACAAAGATACGTTAGAGATTTATTTTTTATCGCAACTAGAACTTAATTTGTTTAATAATATCCGAATAAAGATACGAGACCGCCTCACTACAAGAAAATAGTGTAAAGACTATGTTTTAACTATGGTATAAATGAATTATTTATTGAAAATGAATTATAAAATTAGTCTATTAATGATTCTAAGGTTCTGTATACTTCATAAACAGGTAATCCAACTACATTAAAATAAGAACCTTCAATTTTTTTAATTCCAATGTGACCAATCCATTCCTGAATTCCATAAGCGCCTGCTTTGTCATAAGGTTTAAAATTGGTAACATAATAATCAATCTCTTCGTCGGTAAGTTCTTTAAAATAAACTTTAGTAATGTGGTTTATTGTTTTTTCTAGTTTAGCTGTGGTAAAACATACCGAGCTTATAACTTCATGCATTTTCCCTGACTGCGATTTTAGCATAGCAATAGCTTCTTCTTTATCTTTAGGCTTACCTAAAGCCTCTTCGTTATGCCAAACAATGGTATCTGAAGTGATTAAAATATCATTATCTTTTAAAGTTTCTTTATGAGGTAATGCTTTTAACTGTGCCAAATAATCGGAGATTTCGTATTTATACAATCGTTTTGGATATATTTCATCTACTTCTTTCAAACGAATCTCAAAGTCTAAGCCTAAATCTTTAAAAAATTGTTGCCTTCTAGGAGAGCCAGAAGCTAGAATTATGTTGTAGTTTTTAAGTTTTTCATTTAAAATCATAGGCGTGTTTTTTAGTTCGAAAGTCGAAAGTTAAAAAGTTAAAAAGTTTAAAAGTTAAAAGTAAAAGACTAACAACCATCAACCATTAACCATTAACCATTGACAATTAACCATTGACAATTAACCATTAACAATTAACGAATAACTAACAACCAATTTTATAATTTCTAAGCATATTTAGCATCAAAGCTATCATTCCACTTTCCTTGGACCTTTAATACTTGTTCGATTACATCTCTAACACATCCTTTTCCTCCTTGTTTGTGAGAAATGTATTTAGAAATTTCTTTGATTTCAGCTACAGCATCATTTGGACAGCAAGGCATTCCTACCATCTTCATAACATGGTAATCGGGGATATCATCTCCCATATAAAGTGCATTTTCAGCTTTGATATTATAGACATCAAAATACTCATCTAGAGTATCTATTTTATTACTTACTCCGAGGTGGATATCTGTAATTCCAAGTCCGCGTAATCTTACACGTACGCCTTCGTTGTTTCCTCCAGAAATTATACAAATGTTGTAGCCTTTGTTTAGCGCTGTTTTCATTGCATACCCATCTTTTACATTCATAGTCCGAAGTAATTCCCCTTCAGAAGTAATAGAAATAATGCCGTCGGTTAAAACCCCATCAACATCAAAAATAAAGGTGGTAATATGTTCTAGGTATTCTTTATAGCTTTTTTCTTCCATGAGTTTTAATTATTGCTGCTGTTAATAGTTTGTATATGTTTTTGTAATCTTCGTTTGTTAGTAATTCTAAATGCGAATTTATAGTTTCTGTATCATTTCTTTTTGCTGGTCCTGTTTGTGCTTCTTTAGGAGAGATTTCTTCAATTTTTTTTGAAGTTTCTTTAATTAAAGGTTGTAAAATTTCAAATGGAATGTCATGTTTTTCGCAAATATCGTGACCAATATAATATAACTGATTGACAAAATTATTGACAAAAACCGCCGATACATGAAGAATTTTACGTTGTTCAGAACTGATTTTAAAAACTTTGCTTGAAATAGTTTCCGCAAGGACTTTTAATATGTTTAAATCTGCTTTATTTTCAGCTTCAATACAAATTGGAATTTCATTAAAATCTATTTCTTTATTTTTTGAAAAAGATTGTAGCGGATAAAAAACTCCTCGTCTATTTTTTTCATTTAAATCCAACATCGAAACATTTCCAGAAGTATGAACTACCAAGCTGTTTGAAAAAGGGAGTTTATTGGAAAATTCGGGGATGGCATCATCATTTATTGCAAGAATATAAATAGCTGCTTCTAGTAATTCATTTAAATTATTGGTAATTATTGTTGATTTTTCAAAACTCTTAATCTTGTCTAGATTCCTATTATAACATTGAATTAAGTCAATAGACTTATGGTTGCTAAACACTTTAAAAAAATGATGCGCAATATTACCTCCGCCAATAAGTACAATTTTTAACATGTTGCTAAATTACGGAATGCGGTTGATTTTGATTAATTATAACATAAAAAGTTACTATAAAATGGCTGTTTGTAGCGTTATCATTATTAATGGAATATACAATCAAGTCCTAACCAACAAAAACAAGAAGTGAAAATCTCTTTTTTTACCGTGCTAATAAAATCCTAAATTAACGTAATAAATCATAAAAACGCCTTATTTTTGCGCACTGAAATTCAACTTAAAAAAATACCTTTAGGTAAGCCCACGAGGTATTTAAAATCTCACAATGTGAGTAAAACAAATAATACTGATGTTAGATTCCCTAAAGAAAATTCTATTCTCTACACGTTTAATGGCCATTCTTTTTGTAGTTTTTGCAACCGCTATGGCATTTGGAACTTTTATTGAAAATTGGTACAGTACCGAAACTTCCAAAATTTGGATTTACAATACTTGGTGGTTTGAGCTAATTATGCTCTTTTTTATGATAAATTTCTTCGGAAACATAAAACGCTACCGCTTATTTAGAAAAGAACAATGGCCTGTACTTTTATTACACTTATCTTTTGTTTTAATAATAGGTGGAGCTTTTGTAACCCGTTATATTGGTTATGAAGGAGCAATGCCTATTAGAGAGGGGCAAACTACCGACTATATTTTATCTCAAAAAAAGTATCTTTCTGCTTTTGTGGATGGAGAAATTGATGGAGAGCCTAAACGAAAAGCCCTACAGGATGAAATAATGGTTACCAAAGAAGCACTTAACTCTTCTTTGCCATGGAAATCCGATTTTAATGGAGCGCCCTTTACCATTTCTTATGCTGGTTTTATTGAAGGAGCAGAAGAAGGACTTGTAGAAACTGAAAATGGAGATACTTATTTAAAAATAGTAGAAGCTGGTGGCGGTAACAGACACGATCATTACCTAAAAAGCGGAGAGGTTTCTAGCATTCATAATATTTTATTCGCTTTAAATAAACCTACCGAAGGTGCCATTAATTTAACTATAAATGATAGTATAAGTACCATACAATCTCCATTTGATGGAACTTTTATGCGAATGGCAGATCAGTTTCAAGGAACTGTTGTTAAGGATAGTTTACAACCTTTAATGTACCGCTCTTTATACAATGCAGCTGGAATGCAATTTGTTTTTCCAGATCAAGTTATAAAAGGAGAGTATGGAATAGTAGAAAAGGATGTAAAAACTAAGAACGATCAGGATGCAATAATTCTAGATGTTACTGCCAATGGGGAAACTAAGCAAGTAAAAATTCTTGGAGGAGTAGGACATTTAAACGACCCAAAAACAGTAAAAGTAGGCGGGTTAGAGTTTCATTTATCTTACGGTTCTAGGAAAATTGATATCCCTTTTAGTATTACTTTAAACGATTTTGTAGCTGAAAAATATCCAGGAACTGAAAAAGGATATTCTTCTTTTATGAGTAAAGTTACCGTAAACGATGGGAGTCCGTTTGATTATGATATTTATATGAATCATGTTTTAGATCATGGAGGATATCGTTTCTTTCAATCTGGATTTGACCCAGATGAACAAGGAACTATTCTTTCTGTAAATCACGACCAATGGGGAACAAGAATTACATATCTGGGATACTTTTTATTATATGCTGGACTTATGGGAATTATGTTTTTCGGAAAAACACGTTTTATTAGTTTAGGAGAAATGTTAGAGAAAGTAAGGGCTAAAAAGGCAGCGTTATCTGTTGTGGTACTATTGTTTACTGTTTTTAATGGTTTTGCGCAAAATATTCCAATGCATGGAACCATAGATAATCCAGAAGAACCGCAGGTGGAAGAAGAGCATATGCATGTTACGGCACCAACAGACCGTCAAGTAGATTCAATTTTAAAAACCACCATTGTTTCTAAAGAGCATGCTGCTAAGTTTGGCGCTTTAGTGATGCAAGATAGCGAAGGGCGAATGAAACCTATAAATACATTTGCTTCTGAATTAATGAGAAAGTTACATTCTTCTGAAACATTTGAGGGGATGGATGCCAATCAGATATTGCTTTCTATGCTACAAAACCCAGGGCTCTGGTATAATGTAGATTTTATTAATATAACAAAGAAAAACGATAGTATCCGTACGGTTATTGGAGTTCCTTCTGATCAAAAATATGTAAAGGCAGTCGACTTTTTTGATGGGGTTAAATACAAGCTATCGTCTTATTTAGAAGAGGCATATGCAACCAAAATACCAAATCAATTTCAAAAAGATTTTAGAGCTTTTGACTTAAAATTAGGATTGATAAATCAAGCATTAGGAGGAGAGATCCTTCGTATTTATCCATTGCCAAATGACGATAATCATAAGTGGATTTCTGCAGCAGCATATCAAAAAGGAGCATACAAAGTAAAAGATTCATTGTATGCTAACTTCATCAATAAATCTTTGTCGTTTTATATGATGTCTTTACAACAGGCTAAAAGTACAGGCGATTATTCGCAAGCAGACAAGATTGTTGAAGCGTTTAAGCAGAATCAAAAAAATTATGGAGCGGAAGTAATGCCTTCGGATGCTAAAGTTAAGGCTGAAATATTATACAATAAGATTAATATTTTTCAGGAGTTACTTGTTTGGTACATGTTATTAGGTTTCTTGATGTTTACTTTTATAATTGTTCAGCTTTTTAAAGATAACAAACTGCTTAAAATTCTAATAAAAGTGTGTAGCATTGGGATTTTCATTCTATTTGTTTTCCATACATTAGGACTTGCTACACGTTGGTATATTAGTGGCCATGCACCATGGAGTGATGCTTATGAAAGTGTGCTATATGTAGCTTGGAGTACCATGGGATTAGGATTGCTTTTTGCTAGAAAAAGTGGGCTTACAGTTGCATCTACAGCTTTTGTAACGGCTATTATTTTGTTTGGAGCGCATTTAAATTGGCTCGATCCAGCTATTGCTAACCTACAACCTGTACTAGATAGTTATTGGTTAATGATCCACGTTGCGGTTATTTCTGGTAGTTATGGACCATTTACTTTAGGGATGATTTTAGGAATTGTAACGCTTTTCTTGATGATTTTTACTACTAAAAAGAACAAAGCTAAGATGGATTTAAGCATTCAAGAGCTTACCATTATCAATGAACTGGCACTTACAGTAGGACTAGTAATGTTAACTATTGGAAACTTCCTTGGTGGACAATGGGCTAACGAGAGTTGGGGACGCTATTGGGGATGGGATCCAAAAGAAACATGGGCACTTATAAGTATTATGGTTTATGCTTTTGTAATTCATATGCGTTTGGTTCCTGGTTTACGTGGTAAATGGACATATAGTTTTGCCAGTATTGTTGCATATGCTAGTATTATGATGACTTATTTTGGAGTTAATTTCTACCTTTCTGGCTTACATTCTTACGCAAGTGGAGATAAAATTATAACCCCAACTTTTGTATATTATTCGGTTGCATTTGTGTTGGTATTAGGAGCTGTAAGTTATTGGAGGTATAGGAAAATAAATCAGAAATAGTAGTTTATTATTTCTTTTTTTGTGAGAATAATCTTTTAATGTTGTATATTTATTACTCGTTAATTATATATGTTTAACATTAAAAAACTAATTGTCATGAAGAATTTAGGATTTATTTTAGCTTTTGTTATGGGACTTGTAGTTATAAATACAAGCTCAGCGCAAGTAGATTTCCCCAAAGCCGATTTTTTAAATACAATGAATAGTTTTGATGATATCGGACTAGATCTATCTCCAGATAAATCTAGTGAGCTAAAGGATTTGAATAAAGGATTAGTGGATAATGTTTCAGACATATTAAATAGCGATAAAGATCAGGATAAAAAAATAGCCGACTTAAAATCGCTTCAAAAAGATACTAAAAAGAAGGGAATAGATATCCTTGGGGAAGATGACTTTAATAAGTACAAAAAGTCTATGAAAAAGAAGCTTAAGCCTTTTAATAGAAAGGTAAAACTTTTAAAATATGCATTGTAAACTAGATGCATTTGGTTTGATATAGTAGGAGTTATCGATAATTAATAATACAAAAGCTGAACAGTGGTCTCATTGTTCAGCTTTTTTATGTCTTACCTATTTAGCCACAAATACCCGGATTTATTTTATCACTTTTTATGGATAGTTTTTTTCTTTATAACTTCTGACTTAAAGAGGCAAAGGAGCAAAGTTGTAAATGTGAGAAAAAAAGTCGGAAGTCCGAAGACCGAAGACGGAAGTGTTCAGTTGGTAGTTACAGTATGCAGTTTTTTTCATTGTAACATCGTAACTCCATAGCAGCATAACTTTTAACTCAAAGAGGCAAAGTTTTAAATTTGTGAATGTACTAATTTGCTAATTTGGAAATGAGGAAATGAGGAAATGTGAGAAAAAAGTCGGAAGTCCGAAGACGGAAGTGTTCAGTTGGCAGTTACAGTATGCATTTTTTTTCATTGTAACATCGTAACTCCATAACAGCATAACTTTTAACTCAAAGAGGCAAAGAGGCAAAGTTGTAAATGTGAGAAAAAAAGTCGGAAGTCCGAAGACGGAAGTGTTCAGTTGGCAGTTACAGTATGCAGTTTTTTTCATTGTAACATCGTAACTCCATAACAGCATAACTTTTACTTCAGACTCCCGACTTTTTCAATCCTTCAATCTTTAAATCTTTCAATCTTTCAATCTTTAAATCTTTCAATCTTTCAATTTTTAAATATAAAGCAAAGTATTCAGTAGGCAGTCTTCAGTTTGCAGTAAGTTTATGGTTAACTATAAATTCGAAAAAGAGTTAGAATGCATCTATACTCTTTGCTCTTTATTCTTATCTCCTGTCTCCCAACTTCTTTCTCTATTCTTATTTCATCTTAATACTTTGTACTAAGTACTTAATACTATTTAGCCATTCGTGTATTTGTGGCAGAACAACTTAACAATGAAACAAAAAGATGTTAATATGATTAAAAATGAAGCTTTTTAATTATTAAAACCGCAAATAAGTTTCTTTAAATATTATATATTCGCAATCTAACTTAAACTATTATTTGGCATGGCAATACTTTCCTTTGTAGGATTTACGCTTCTTGTGGCAATAATCGCATATTTTGCTACAAAAAAAACAAACGAAAGCTCATCAGATGGATACTTTCTTGGAGGTCGGAGTTTAACAGCAGGAGTAGTAGCAGGCTCCTTATTATTAACAAATTTATCTACCGAACAGATAGTTGGTCTTAACGGACAGGCATATTCAGAAGGAATTCTAGTAATGGCTTGGGAAACTTTAGCAGCTATTGCAATGGTAATTACTGCTATTTACTTACTACCACGTTATTTAAAAGGCGGACTAACAACGGTTCCTCAATTTTTAGAAACACGTTACGACAAAGGGACTAAAACAATAGCTTCAGGACTCTTTTTATTAGGGTATGTTGTTATTTTTTTACCAATTGTTTTATACTCTGGTTCTTTAGCAATTTCAACTATGTTCAACATCCCAGAAATGCTAGGCGTTTCGCTTAATACTTCTATTTGGATTTGTGTATGGGGAATTGGAATTATAGGCTCTATATACGCTATTTTTGGAGGTTTAAAAGCAGTAGCAGTTTCAGATACAGTAAATGCTGTAGGGCTTTTAATAGGAGGTTTAATGATTCCTGTTTTTGGATTAATGATGATTGGAGATGGTTCCATGACGGAAGGGATTACAACCCTAATGCGAGAGGCTCCAGAGAAATTCAAATCTATGGGAGATAGCTCAAGTTCTGTGCCTTTTAGTACTATTTTTACAGGTTTAATGCTTGTACAAATGTTCTATTGGGGAACAAATCAAGCTATTATTCAACGTGCACTTGCTGCAAAAAACCTGAAAGAAGGTCAAAAAGGACTGTTATTGGCTGCTTTTATTAAAATATTAGGGCCGCTTATTGTTGTGCTTCCTGGTATTATTGCTTTTTATATTTTTGGTCCAGATTTGGAAACTCCAGATCAGGCGTATCCTTTATTGGTTAATAAAGTTCTTCCTACAGCTTTAATTGGATTCTTTGCTGCAGTACTTTTTGGAGCTATATTAAGTTCGTTTAACAGTGCTTTAAATAGTTCTGTAACCTTATTTAGTATTGATTTTTACAAGGAATATATCAATAAAGATGCTTCTGAAATTACCGTTATTAAAAATGGAAAGTATTTCGGGATTGTATTGGCAATTGCAGCAATGCTTATTGCTCCTTTTATTGCAAATGCTCCAAATGGATTGTTTGGATACCTACAAGAAGTTAATGGGTGTTATAGTATTCCAATCTTAACAATTATTGCGGTTGGATACGCTACAAAACGTGTTCCAGCCCTTGCTGCCAAAGTGGCAATTGCTTCTGGAGTATTACTGTATATTGTATATCTATTACTGAAGTATTTTGTAGTAGGAGAAGACAATATGCCGCATTACCTTCATGTAATGGCAATATTATTTGTTATCAATATCCTTATCATGTTGATTATTGGTAAAGTTGCGCCAAGGGAAACAGATTTTGAATTAGAATACACTCAAAAAGTAAGTATTGAACCTTATAAATTCTTAGTGCCTGTAGGAATTACAATATGTGTTATTGTAATAGGAATTTATATGTACTTCGCATAGATTATAGATATATAAAACTTTATAAATTATTATAATAAGCTCCATTTTGGAGCTTATTTTTTTTATTATATTTATAAATGTAAATAAAGTATGACATGTTGAGAAAAGTTTTCGGTAGCTCAGTATTTGGAATTGAAGCCACAACAATAACTGTAGAAGTTAATATAGGGCAGGGGATAGGTTATCATTTGGTAGGGCTACCAGATAATGCAATTAAAGAGAGTAATTATAGAATAGCTTCTGCACTTCAATTTAATGGCTTTAAAATTCCGGGTAAAAAAATTACTATAAACATGGCGCCTGCAGATATGCGTAAGGAAGGTTCTGCATACGATTTAACCTTGGCTATAGGAATATTAACGGCTTCAGAGCAAATAAAAGCAACGGGTTTAGAAGAGTATATAATTATGGGAGAGCTGTCTTTAGATGGGACGCTCCAACCCATAAAAGGGGCTTTACCAATTGCTATAAAAGCTAAGGAAGAAGGCTTTAAGGGGTTTATTTTACCAGATGAAAACGCTAAAGAAGCGGCAATAGTAGCAGGAATAAATGTATTTGGTGTAAAAGATATTAAAGAAGTAATTGCATTTTTTGATGAAGAAATTCCGCTGGAGCAGACCATTGTAGATATTAAAGAAGAATTTTCAAAAGCATTAGATTTTCCTGAGTTTGATTTTGCTGATGTAAAAGGACAAGAAAGTATTAAGCGAAGTATGGAAATAGCGGCAGCAGGGGGACATAATATTATTTTAATTGGACCTCCAGGTTCTGGAAAGACGATGTTAGCAAAACGTCTGCCTTCTATTTTACCGCCTATGACGTTGCATGAAGCTTTAGAAACTACTAAAATTCATTCCGTAACTGGACGGACTATTAATTCGGGGATTATGAATTACCGTCCTTTTAGGAGTCCACACCACACTATTTCTGATGTTGCCCTTGTTGGTGGTGGTGCTTATCCGCAGCCTGGAGAGATTTCAATGGCTCATAATGGTGTTTTATTTTTAGATGAATTACCCGAGTTTAAACGAAGTGTTTTAGAGGTAATGAGGCAGCCGTTGGAAGATAGAGAGGTAACCATTTCTAGAGCTAAATTTACAGTAACTTATCCGTCTAGCTTTATGCTAGTGGCTAGTATGAATCCAAGTCCTGGAGGGTATTTTAACGATCCAAATGCCCCAGTAACCTCCACTCCAGCAGAAATGCAACGGTATTTGAGCAAAATTTCTGGTCCCCTTTTAGATCGAATTGATATTCATATTGAAGTGACTCCCGTTCCTTTTGAAAAACTATCCGAAGATAGAAAAGGAGAACGAAGCACAGTTATAAGAGAGCGAGTTACCAAAGCTAGAGAAATACAGACGCAACGTTTTAGGGAGTTACCAAATATTCATTACAATGCACAGATGAATACAAAACAAATACGAGAGTATTGTAAACTCGAAGTTTCTTCGTTGGAACTATTAAAGAAAGCAATGGAACGCTTAAACCTATCTGCTAGAGCCTACGACCGTATTTTAAAAGTAGCTAGAACAATAGCCGATTTGGAGAATGAAACTTCTATCAATGGAAACCATATAAGCGAAGCCATTCAATATAGAAGTTTAGATAGAGAGGGATGGTTGGGGTAATATTTAGGTTGGTTTTATATATATTTATAATATTCTATTGGAAATTAACTACCTTGAGGCAAGCCTAGGAGGTATTCAAAGGAAAATAATTTAATCAATTTCGACGTAGAATCCTTCAAGATACTTAGGGCAGACTCTAGAAAATGAAATCCTCAATGAAGGATTTAAAGGTTTTATCTATTATTTTTTTGCACTTTATTTTTCTTAGTTAATAGAATAATATTATACATTTTTAAGAATAATTATTTTGAATATCAGATATTTAACTTATTTTCAAGTTCAGTTTAATCTAAGATAAAAATATCATGAAAAAACCTTTACTTCTTCTCTCAATATCAATTTTAATAATTGGATGTATATCACAAAAACAATATGCAGCATTAGAAGCTAATCAGAAGGAATTAGAATCTGAGATTAATCAGAAAAATATGGAATTAAATACCATATATGAGCAATACTCAAATACTGAGTTATTTATGAAAACTCAGCGCTTGAAAAATTTTTCAGGAAATATAATCAACGATTCAATTAGTTTAAATAGTGCTAAATTGAGTACTGATTATTCTAATTCAGATTTGCCAAAATCATTTCTAGAGAGGAATTTCTTTATAGGATTAAGCGCAAACTCTTATGACATCAATAGAGTAGTAGGGAGATTTTATAAAAAAGTGGCAGATAATAAATACTCACCAGTAACCCTTGAAGGTGAGTTATTAAAAGAAGGAAAACTAATTGAGGTTGACATTATTGATGATGGAGCTTTATTTAAAAGCTATATTGAAGAAGGCTCTAGTTTGAATGGTTCAACAGTATTTGGTGGATTTGAAGCAGGTAAAAAAGAAGTGATTGAAATTGGAGTTGTTGATGTTGCTAAAGCGTCAATACCTACAAGTTCTATAAATAAAGAATTGTATAATAAGTATTTAAAAAAAATACAATCTTTTGAAGATAGTGATAAATATTATTATGTTGAAACGGTTACTTTGACAATTGCAACAGGTAATTTATTTAAAGAAGACAAATTTAAAGCAAGTATTGCTGCCTCTACTTATTTCACAGTTGGAGGGGAAACATATAAATCTTCTAATTTATTTAAACGAAACCGTATATTATCTGTTGATTTTAGTAATGTTTCAAATTTAATCGCTACAATAAATTTAGATGATGAGTAAGTCTTATTAACTACACCACCACATTAAAAAAACAACAGATGTAACTCTTGTTGATTGGGAGCTTACCCGAAGCCTGAAGAGATTTCCATGGCTTATAATTGCGTGTTATTACTGAAGGAATTAACCGAATTGAAACGAAGTGTTTTAGAGATAATGGAGTGACCACTAGAAATCACATTAGCGAAGCCATTCAATATAGAAGCTTAGATAGAGAAGGGTGGTTAGGATAGTATCTAGTGTGGCTTTATAGATTTAAGACATGGATTAAATCCCTCATGTTGCTATTCTAAAATTTTAAATCTCGATATTAAACTTACTATTTTTGCTGAACTTACTAATAGTGCTTTAAGCAAGGAAATCAAAGATTTATTTGTGAATTAGTTGCAAACAGAGCGGTTTAGTGAGATAAGGTTATTTTATAAATAATTTTCTAATTAAATTTAGTCATTCACAAAACTTACAGTATATTTATTCATAACGATTAGTACTTTTTAAAATCTTGTAATTAAAGGATTTGTAGAAAATGGATGAAATTATCATTAATTGTGATTTAGGAGAAGGAATCGGGAATGAGGAACAGCTAATGCCTTACATCCAATCCTGTAATATTGCTTGTGGGGGACATGCTGGAAATAGAGAAACCATAGAAAAGGTTGTGGAATTGGCAGTACAAAATAACGTTGCTATTGGCGCGCATCCTTCCTATCCTGATAAAGAAAATTTCGGGCGAGTATCGCTTTCTATTTCAGAAGAACAGCTTATTAATTCCATACAGCAACAACTAAACTTGTTCCAAGAGGTGTTGACTAAGAAAGGAGCTTCGCTACATCATATAAAACCTCATGGTGCATTATATAATGATATTGCTAAGGATGAAGATTTAGCAATGACTTTTTTAAAAGCGATTGGAGATTATAAAAATGAAATGGGAATTTACGTACCTTATAAAAGTAAGATTGCTAGAAAAGCCTTACAGAATGGATTCCGAATTTTCTATGAAGCTTTTGCAGACCGTGCTTATAATGATGATTTGTCGTTAGTAAGTAGAACGCTTCCTAATGCAATATTAACAAATAAAGAGGAAGTCTTAAAACAAGTGCTTCATATAGCAAAAAATGACAGTGTTGTTACTATCAATAATAAAATTGTAGCAACAGATGCTTCTACGTTTTGTGTACATTCAGATACTGAAAATGCACAGGAGATTGTGGAATTTTTATATAATAACATACAAACAGCAACCATTGGATAAATTCAAATTAGAATATCGGCAATACGGAAATAAAGCGTTGTTAATTGAATGGCCTCGAATGGTTAATGAAGCTATTTTAAATGATATTTTGAAGTTTAAAAACGCCATCCTTCAGGAAATAGATACTTTTGAGCTCATTCCTGCATACAATTCTTTGACTTTAATTTCAACAACACCAATCGATTTTAAGTCGCTTACCTCACGCTTAAAGAAAGTGTACAAACAGAATTATACTTTTGAGAAAATTCAGAAAAAATTATGGCATATTCCAGTTTGTTATGATCTCGACTTCGGAATAGATTTAGAAGCTTTTTCCTTAGAAAAAAAGTTGAATATAGAAGAGATAATTAAATTCCATTCCGAACCTTTATACACTATTTATTGTATTGGTTTTTTACCTGGCTTTATGTATTTAGGCGGACTTAATAAAACTCTTCATCATCCGAGAAGAGGAGTGCCTCGTTTGCAAATCCCGCAAGGTTCTGTAGGAATTGGAGGTGAGCAAACAGGGATTTATCCTCAAGAATCCCCTGGTGGATGGAATATTATAGGGAATTCGCCTGTTAAAGTTTTTAATCCAAATAATGAAAATCCTTGTGGCGTTAGTGTAGGAGATAAAATTAAATTTTATCCTATTAATAAAGACGAGCACGAACTAATTACCATTCAAGTAGCTGCTGGAATTTTTCATTTAAAAACATATGAGTTAGATGATACAAATACATAAACCCGGGTTTTATTCTTCTATTCAAGATTTAGGTCGGTTTGAATATCGAGATAAAGGGGTACCTATTTCTGGTGTTATGGATATGATTTCTGCAAAATTTGCAAATAAACTTATTGGAAATCCAGAAAAAGCGGCTGTTTTAGAAATAACGATGACGGGACCTGAATTAGAATTTAATGAAGAAACGCTTATAGCTATTAGTGGCGCTATTATCTCTCCAAAACTTAATGGAAATGATATCTATAATGACGAAGTTTATCATATAAAAAAAGGAGATATGATTTCTTTTGGGAAATTAAAAAATGGATTTCGTTGTTATTTAGCCGTTCAAGGCGGATTTAAAACCGAAACTGTGCTAGGAAGTAAATCGTGGTATGTTTCTTTAACCAACTATTCTCATTTGCAAAGGGGAAAAACATTGGAAATAGCTAAACGGAAAGAATATAAGGTAAAAGAACATTTACCAGGAATGAATCACGATTTTAATAATAAAGAATTGGAGGTTTACAAAGGTCCAGAATTTAATTTACTGTCTAAAGACCAAGTAAACCAAGTGTTAAGCGGAATATTTAATGTTGCAAAGGAAAATAGCCGAATGGCATATCAATTAAAGCAACAGCTTTTTCCACATAAATATTCTATTTTAACCTCGTCAACCCTGCCAGGAACAGTTCAATTTACCCCTGCTGGAAAACTTATTATTTTAATGAAAGACGCACAAACAACTGGGGGATATCCTAGAATTTTACAGCTTACAGAAGAAGCTATAGCGTTGTTGGCGCAAAAACGTACAGATGAAGAAATTATTTTTTCATTAAAAGAGTGATTTTTCTGAAGGAGAAATCTTTTCTTTTTGATGAATTTCTTCAGAAATTAAAATAATAATGTCGTTTTTACTCAAGGATTTAGAAACTAAAGTAGCTTTTTCCTTGAAACTATCATGGGTAAGAAAAAGTGTCCATAAACCGTTTGAAAAATCCGCAAAGTTTATTTTTTCTTGGTAATGAATCATATTACTGTCATAAGCCATACAAACCAATTCTTGAATAATTTTACGAGCCGTATTAATTTTGTTTTCTATAGGTTTTAAGGCGTTAGAAACAGTTTTTGTAATATTAGGAATTAAAGCGGATGCTTTGTCTAATTGAAACCTCTTTTGCGGAATACGTTGATCCAAAGCCCAACGTGAGGCTAATAATTCAATTCTATAGGTTGCTATAGCTGTAAATTCCGACAATTGGTTCCTTCGGAAGATATCTTCAATTTCATTTAAAAAACGGTATAATTCATCGGAAGCACTTAAATCGTCATTCTCAATTAAGTATTTAATTTTCCCTACAGAATGGGTGGTTTTGGAGTTTACACATTGGAAAACATCCAAATAAGAGGTAGTATGTGTCATCTTGCTTTTTGTTTTTAGCAAAATAAAGAAAATATCCGCCAGTTAAAAGGGGAAAATACCTAGTTACGTTTTCGACCAAATGGGAGCTAAAAACGTTTATAAAAGGCATTTAGCGTAAGTCAATATTTTTATATTTAAAGTATAGAAGCTTTAGTTGTTTGTCGTACTGATTACGTTTAAAAGAAGGACCATTGTAGGCACGAGAAAAAGCTTCCCATTGGTTATTTTTTAAGTAACCTATTAAATTATTTACCTCAAGAAATTTTCCAAAAGCTTTTAAATGTTCTCTTTCATGGGTTTGCATAGCCTCTACAAAAGCTGTTATAGATGGATATCCCAAAGATTTGTAATGATATCCCATTATTTGAAATGTTCCCCAAGAGGTTGCTGCGTGGGCACTTTCATAAAAAGCTGCATTAGCTTCTAGTGTTGCAGCAATTCTTAATCTATTGTATTCTCCTTCGCCACCAACATAATATTTCTTTGTCCATTTCTTGTAAAGTACATGTTTAGTATTTTCATTAACATAAGGGGCTGGATCTATATTTCTTTTTACTAATTCTCTCCAAAAAACATGTCCTTCAAATAGTATTTTAGCTTTACCAGAAAGGAGAAAGCCTTTTCCGTTACTTTCAATCTCATTTATAGCTTTAACAGTAGCAAGTTCTATCTCAAACTTTTGTGCAAAATTAATTAAGTCTTTTTCAGAAAGTAGTTTGTCGGTATTATTAAAAAGCTCTCTTTCTATGCTTAATAATTTACTCCAAGTTTTTACTCCTACAATTCCATCTACAACTAAATCATTTTTTTGCTGAAAATCTTTTACCGCATTATCGGTATCTTTTCCAAAGTAATTAGAAATATATATGGAGTATCCTAATTTAAAGAGAATTTGTTCTAAGAGATAAACTGCGGGGTCGGAAGATTTGTATTTGAGGACTTTCATATATGTTGTTTTTAATGAACACTTTAAGTTACTTATTTTAACTAGTATAATCAAAATAGTTTCTATTTAAAAATGTCTTCAATAAGTAACGTTGTGCGAGGTTATAAGTATTTCATCAAAAAAATAAGGAAACCATCGGATATAAACGTTAAAATATATATTTTAGTGGACGAAAGAAAAATTTTTAACCTAAAACAAATAATTAAACCAACTACAAAATGGCGAAAAAACCAAAAAAGTGTATTACACACAAAAAAGCGATAAAACTACAAGACAAGTACGCTAAAACTATTGAAAAAGCGCTTAAAAAAGAATTCGGAAAAGAATTTGCTAGTCAGTTTTGGTGGTCTTTAGAAGAGTTAGAAGAGTACATTGCATATTTTAAACAAGAAGCAAAAGACAAAGGGTATAAAGACTTGGGGTTACGTTTTTCTTTAGGAAGATATAATGACGACGATAAAGAAGGAAATATCTCTGGGTTTATTATGCCTACAGGTGTTAAAGACGTTCCTACTGTTGCAAAAAGCGCCAAAGCAGCTGAACCTGAAATGATAGAAGATGTAGATTCTTATAATGATTCATCAATGGGATGGCCTCCTAATTAAGTGGAGAAAATTAGTGAAGCTATATGTTATATTTACGAATTTTAATTTTTCTTTTTATTATAGCTGCTACTGTTATAGCAAGTATTACCTATAAAAAGTACCGAGATACCCCCAATCGGTACTTTTTGTATTTATTACTATTAACGTTAGGAACAGAATGTATAGGATATAGTTATATCTATTTTCATTTTTTTCCTCAAACAACTTTCACCGTTTTTTTTAAGGGAATACTTCCAGAAGTAATTTCAGAACAAAATTATTGGGCATTTAATATATTTCGAATAATTACCTTTTATCTTTATTTATACTATTTTTTAAGATTGTTAAAAAAGCTTAAGCATAGGCGGTATATCTATGTTATATTATTAATTTATACTGTTTTTGTGATATTAGATTTAACTTTAAGGAGTGAAGGTTTCTTTTCTAAAAGCTTAATGTGGGTTCGTATTTCAGGGACTTTATCGATCTTATTGGCTACCACCTTTTATTTTAATGAGATTTTTGATTCCGATAAAATTTTAAACATCTATAAAGAACTTTCTTTTTGGCTTATAATAGGCTCTCTTTTTTATTATTTAGTAACAGTACCTATAACTATTTTCACTAGGCTTTTTTACAATTTCCAAGGAATTTATGTTTCTATATTACTGCTTTCTAACATAGTGCTTTATGGCTGCTTTATTATTGGTTTTGTAGTGAATGCAAAAAAAAGTGTTTTAGAAAGGGGAAAAGCCCCCTATTAATGGAAGGTGTAAAATTTAAATTTGTCAGCAAATGTTTTATTTATAACAATTATTTAATGTTATTTATAAACAGAGAGAGAATCCTAAATTAAACTATAATCAACTACCTCGAGGTAGTTGATTTATCGAGGAATTAAATATTAGAAAAACTTATCCTAATTAATGGAACACGAAGAGGAAATTGTTGGTTTAATTTTATATGTCAGTTTTATTATAATAATCGTTGTAATATATGCCACTAAATACTTTTTATCATATCAACAGAAAAAAACACAATTTTTACTAGAAAGAGTTGAGGATAAGCAAAACTATGAAAAGGAGCTTACAAAAGCTCAAACAGAAATTCAAGAACAAACCCTTAAAAATATTAGTTGGGAATTGCATGATAATGTTGGCCAATTGCTTTCGGTAGCGAAGATGCAATTAAATATGCTACAGAATGATATCTCTCCAGAAAAGCAAAAATTTTACGAAGAAGCCGTTTATGTTCTTGGACAGGGAGTAAGTGAAATAAGACAATTATCTCATACATTAAATACTGATTTTATTTCTAGAAGGGGCTTAGAAGAATCTTTAAAAATAGAAATTGACCGTTTTAAAAGGCTAAATTTTATTAGTATAAACTATACAATTGAAGGCGATTTTTATGCTATTGATAAAAAAGACGAAATTATTATTTTTAGAATCTTTCAAGAGTGTTTTTCTAATGTGGTAAAATATTCTAAAGCGGCTAACTTGGCAGTGTTATTAAAATATACCCCTTCTTATTTATATGTAAAAGTTGTAGACGATGGTGTTGGTTTTGATGTTGAAGCAGCACAAAATGGAACGGGGATTATGAATATGCAGATGCGAGCTAAATTAATTGAAGCAGATTTTTCTATTGAAAGTAAAAAGAATGAAGGAGTTTCTGTAACTTTGGTGTATCCAACTAAGCCAAAAGAGTAATGAAAAAATATGATATTGCAATTGTAGATGACCATTTGCTATTTGCTAAATCCCTAACTTCCCTAATAGATTCTTTTGATAAATACCAAGTTTCTTTCCATGCTGTTAACGGTCAAAGTTTAATAAACACAATACAGCATAAACCCATGCCAGATGTAATTTTGATGGATATAAATATGCCAGTTTTGAATGGAGTGGAGACAATGAAGTGGTTGTATAAAAATCATCCAGAACAAAAAGTTATTGCGCTTTCTATGGACGATAGCGAGGAGATTATAATTAAAATGTTGTGTAATGGCGCCAAAGGGTATTTGTTAAAAGATATTCACCCAGACACATTGGAAAAAGCTATAGATGATGTTATCCATAAAGGATTTTATTACTCAGATAGAATTACTAATGAGTTGTTGGACGCTGTTTTAAAAGAAGAAAATAAAGTGAATGGAGTGGAGCTTAAAGACCGTGAAATACAGTTTTTAAAATTGGCTTGTACTGAAATGACTTATAAAGAGATTGCTGCTGAAATGTTTTTATCTCCTAAAACAATAGATGGCTATCGAGAAAGTCTTTTTGATAAACTCCAAGTTAGGAGTCGTATTGGATTAGTACTCTACGGAATTAAAAACAAGTATATTAAATTGTAAATAAAAGGAAGCTTTTTAAAAAGCACCATTTATCATCCTTGTTGTATTTATTGTGTTAATCCTAGGTCTGGTTTGCTGTAGCCTTAAGTTATATTAGGATTGCAAGTTGTTTATCCTGAATCTGTTGTACGTTATTCTGAGCTTGTCGTAATAAGTTATCTTAAGATTGCGGTTTGTCATCCTAAGCTTTCAGTAAGTTATATTAGGGCTGCAAGTTGTTATCCTGAGCCTGTTGTACGTTATCCTGAGCTTGCCGTAATAAGTTATCTTAAGATTGCGGTTTGTCATCCTAAGCTTGCCGTAAGTTATATTAGGGCTGCAAGTTGTTTATCCTGAACCTGTTGTACATTATCCTGAGCTTGCCGTAATAAGTTATCTTAAGATTGCGGTTTGTCATCCTGAGCTTTTCGTAAGCTATATCAGGCTTGCAGTTTGTCCGCTTGTCTATGTCCTCCTGAGCTTGTCGAAGGATCTTGCATTATTTTAAAAACTTCCAGAAACTCAGTTTAACAGCTGTAAATTAATTTTTATAATACTCTAATAATTCTTTCAATTTATCGGTAGAATCTTCAAGTCCCCCTTCACGATTTCTAAGCAACCAAGTTTTCTTTTGATTTTCTATAATTGGCGCGAGTTCTTCCGCTAGTTTTTCTTTTTCTACTTCCGGAATGTTTTCCGTGGCATATCCTTTTGCTTTTAATCGAGCTTCTCCTAAATGAGCTCCATGTAATGCAAGTTTGGCAGCCTGTTTTGTTTCTGCAATTACAATGGCAGCATCCTCAGAAGTTGGTTTCCCTTTATCAAGAATAGCTAAAGCGTTATTAATCTCATTTTCTGCGGCTTCCAATCCTTTTATGGTTAGGTGTTTCGTTTGGTAGTGCCCTTTCATAGTCCATTTAAACCTTCGGAGCATTAAGTGGAAAGCATTGGCATTTCCTGCAGGAATATCTGCTTTTAGATAAGCATCACCTAGCATTAAAATAGCTTTTCCTGTATTGGCTGTTTCGTCTTTAAACACATAATGATTTAAATGAAAAGCTAAGTTATCAACAGATTTTTCTGAATAATTCCAAGAATAAGAAGCGCCAAGAAGCAGTGGAGCATAGGTAACAGATAATGGTTGAAAATGACCAAAATCTCCCCAATTTGTGTTTAAAAAACCTTTTGCATTATTTTTTTGCCCTTCAATTGCAGCATTCTTAAGGTTTTCAAAGGCATTGGTGTTTCTTCCTATTTCAGAACGCCATGTAGAGGTTCCTGGGCACACATAAAATTCTAAACCTGCATTTTTAAACTTTGGTAAGTTTTCATCAAAAGGGTAGGTGGCATCATATCCCCAAACTACCGCAGTCATATTTTTAGGAATTTCACTTATTAATTCTGGATGATTTAAAATAATATCTCCCCAAAACTGAGCTAATTTTCCTTGCTTATTAACTTCTTCATTGAGTTTAGTGAGGTAGTTTAAATATACGTGTCCTTTTCCAAGCTTTTCACATTCTTCTTTAGACTTTCCTAAACAAAGCTCTACCGTTTCATCTCCGCCAATATTAAAATACTTACTCGAAAAATTTGGAAGTAATTCTTCATACAAACTCTTCATTAATTCAAAAGAAGCAGGGTCAGTCGGATTTAAACTAGTGCGTTTTCGTTTTCCCCAAACAGTTTCACAATCTTCAGGACATTCAGCTAAATCTAAATATTCATCATGCTTTAACCAGTTTTCCATATGCCCAAACGAATTTTGATTCGGCACTAAATCAATATGTCTTTCTCGACAATAAGCATCGAGGAGTTTAATTTCTTCCGCAGTAAACGGACTCGCATTTTTCCATACTTCCTCATGGTTTTTGTAGGCAAAGGTATGCTCAATATAAAGTTGTAATTCGTTTTGTTTCCATTCGGCTAACTTATCAATAAGTTGATAAAGTGTTTCCATAGTTGGCACTTTGTCTCTACTAACATCCAACATAACACCTCTTCTTTCAAAATTTGGCCAATCGGTAATTTCTATACAAGGAAGCGACTTACCTTCGGATATAGCATACGAAAGGAGTTGAGAAAGGGTTTGTTTAGCATAAAATAGTCCGGCTAAATTTTGCCCTGTAACTTGCAGCGTGTCTGTAGTTATTTTTAAACGATATCCTTGAGGCTTTAACTGTAAAGAATCGATACTAAAATTGAGATGTAATTTTGAAAAACCAATCTTTTCTGCAATATCCATAGACCCAATAAAATCCATGTTTGTAGTAATAGTAAGGAGTTTTTCAAGCTGACTAGCATTTGTACTTGTTAAAGAAACGCAAGAATCTAAAACTGTAATTTCTTGTGGCGGATTGATAAAGTATTTAGAGAAATCCTGAGAAAACCCATTAAAAACGGTAAAGGAAAGGATAAGAATTAAAAAAATGCTTTTCATCTATATTAAATTTTTACAAAAACGAATTGATTGTTAGTAATTTAAATTATTTATGTTGGTGTTGATTATTCTCTATTAAATGCCCATTGTGGGCTTTCATGTGTTGAAAATGAATTAAGGGAGAAAGATACTAAATCTTCGGATAAGTTTTGGAAGAGAAAAAGTGAAACTTATAGATAAAAGTGAAATGAAAATCTACAATAGCTAGAGGTTAAACGTAAAAATACAATTTGTTAATTATGGCACGGGTATTGCCTATACAGAATGATTAAAATGTTGGCAAGCTTAATTTGTACACAAACTATCAGTAAATTAAGGCGCTAACGGACTACTGAAAAAGAAGAATTAAACCCATTCTGAATGACAGAATGACTTATAAAGAACTATGAGTAATAACAAATTTTTAAATATGGACAGTTTGTCACTGCAAAATATTGATGATGATGCTGAATTAATTCCGTTAATGACTCCGGAAGATGAAGAGGAAATCAACAATGAGGTTTTGCCTGAGACACTCCCAATTTTACCTCTTAGAAACACGGTACTTTTCCCAGGTGTTGTAATTCCGATTACCGCAGGAAGAGATAAATCGATTAAATTAATAAAAGATGCTTCTAACGGAAGTAAAGTAATTGGGGTAGTATCTCAAAAAGATGAAACCGTTGAAGATCCAGAAATAGCCGATTTAAATACTACAGGAACTGTAGCAAGAATTCTTCGTGTTTTAAAAATGCCCGATGGAAATACAACCGTAATTATACAAGGGAAAAAGCGTTTTGAAATAGAGGAAATTACAACTACAGAGCCCTATTTTAATGCGAAAATTAAAGATTTACCAGAAGAAAAACCTGCTAATGAAGACGAAGAGTTTACAACTATTATAGACTCTATAAAAGACTTGGCTTTACAGATTATAAAAGAGAGTCCAAATATTCCTTCGGAGGCTTCTTTTGCTATTAAAAATATAGAAAGTAACTCGTTTTTAATCAACTTTATTTCTTCTAATATGAATTTGGAAGTAAAGGATAAACAAAAGTTACTAGAAACAAAAAATCTTCAGGAGCGTGCTTTAGCTACTTTGAAGTTTATGAATGTTGAATTTCAGAAGTTAAATTTGAGAAACGATATTCAGTCTAAAGTGCAATCCGACCTTAATCAGCAACAGCGGGAATATTTCCTTCATCAGCAAATGAAAACCATCCAAGAAGAATTGGGAGGAGTTTCGTCTGAAGAAGAGATTGAGCAAATGCGTATAAAAGGAAATAAGAAAAAATGGGATGCCAAGGTAAAAGAACATTTTGAAAAAGAATTGGCTAAGCTACAGCGCATGAATCCGCAAGTAGCAGAATATTCCATTCAGCGTAATTATTTAGATTTGTTTTTGGACTTGCCATGGAATAAGTTTTCTAAAGATAAATTTGATTTAAAGCGTGCTCAGAAAATATTGGATAGAGACCATTACGGACTTGAAGATGTTAAAAAGCGTATTATAGAATATTTGGCAGTATTGAAGTTGAGAAACGACATGAAATCGCCAATTTTATGTTTATACGGACCTCCAGGAGTTGGTAAAACATCTTTGGGGAAATCTGTTGCAGAGGCGTTAGGAAGAGAATATGTGCGTATTTCTTTAGGAGGATTACGAGACGAAGCAGAAATCCGTGGACATAGAAAAACCTATATAGGAGCAATGCCAGGAAGGATTATACAGTCGCTTAAAAAAGCAGGAACTTCTAATCCTGTTTTTATTTTAGATGAAATAGATAAACTCTCTTCTAGTCATAATGGAGACCCTTCTTCGGCTATGTTAGAAGTTTTAGATCCTGAGCAAAATAAAGAATTTTACGACAATTTCTTGGAAATGGGCTACGACCTTTCTAAGGTTATGTTTATTGCAACAGCAAATAATTTAGGTCCAATCCAGCCAGCATTAAGAGACCGTATGGAAATTATTAATGTTACGGGGTATACAATTGAAGAAAAAGTAGAGATAGGAAAACGCCATTTACTTCCAAAGCAATTAAAAGAGCACGGATTAAAACCAGCAGATTTAAAAGTAGGAAAAAAAGAACTTGAGAAAATTGTAGAAGGATATACAAGAGAATCTGGGGTACGTGGTTTGGATAAGCAAATTGCTAAAATGGTTAGATATGCTGCCAAATCTATAGCAATGGAAGAGGAGTATGATGTAAAAGTAACTACACAAGATGTTGAAAAAGTATTGGGAGCAGCACGTTTAGAACGCGATAAATACGAAAACAACGAAGTTGCGGGAGTAGTAACTGGTTTAGCATGGACAAGTGTTGGTGGAGATATTTTATTTATAGAATCTATACTTTCAAAAGGTAAGGGAACGCTTTCTATTACTGGGAATTTAGGAAAAGTAATGAAAGAGTCGGCTACCATTGCGATGGAATATATTAAATCTAATGCCGAAAGTTTAGGAATTAATCCGGAGGTGTTTGAAAAATATAATGTGCATATTCACGTTCCAGAGGGCGCAACACCAAAAGATGGTCCGAGTGCAGGAATTACTATGTTGACCTCTTTAGTTTCTCTATTTACTCAGAGAAAAGTTAAGAAAAGTATAGCTATGACTGGGGAGATAACCCTTAGAGGTAAAGTATTGCCTGTAGGTGGGATTAAAGAAAAAATACTGGCTGCAAAAAGAGCTCGTATTAAAGAATTGATTTTGTGTAATGAAAACAAGCGTGATATTCTTGAAATTAAAGAAGAATATTTAAAAGGACTTACTTTCCATTATGTAAATGAAATGAGCGAAGTAATAGGCCTTGCAATTACAGATGAAGCTGTTAAAAACGCAAAAGAGCTTTAGTTAGTAGGCAGTATTCAGTTGTCAAGATTTTTACCCAGAGCATGTTGAGGAGCATGAAATTAAATTAAAAGGAATATTACCCGAAGTAAATGAGGAATTGATTTTCCGATTTTGACAAAGTAAAAGCTCTGTTTGAATGAATTTTAAAAGTTTTTAATGAAAAAGATAACCATTGCCATAGACGGATTTTCATCCACAGGAAAAAGTACGATTGCTAAACAATTAGCAAAAAAGCTAAATTATGTATATGTAGATACTGGAGCCATGTATCGTGCGGTGGCTTTATTTACGCTTAACAATGGTTTGATAAATGAAGCTGGAGAAGTTAAAAACTTAGTGGAGAAATTGCCAGAAATAACTTTGAATTTTAAGCTTAATGAAGAAACTGGGAATGCAGATATGTACTTAAATGGCGAGAATGTAGAAAAAGAAATTCGAACCTTAAGAGTGTCAAATGTAGTGAGTACGGTAGCTGCCATTTCTGAAGTTAGAAAAAAGTTGGTAGAGCAACAAAAAAAGATGGGGGCAGAGAAGGGAGTTGTTATGGACGGAAGAGATATTGGAACGGTAGTTTTTCCAGATGCTGAATTAAAATTATTTATGACTGCCTCTGCTAAAACAAGAGCTCACAGACGTTATAAAGAATTAGTGGATAGAGGCGAAGAAGTAACTTTTGATGCGGTTTTAAAAAACGTACAAGAAAGAGACCATTTAGACTCAAATCGTGAAGATTCTCCTTTAATTCAAGCAGAAACAGCTATTGAGTTTGATAATAGCGATATGGGCTTAAAAGAACAATTTGAACGGATTTATAATTTTGCACTTAGAATTATTGAGAAACAATAATTATTATAGTTTTTTGATATAAATTGTAAGAAATGGATGAGTGAGAATAAGGGATTGCCAAAATCACTTTTGTATTTAATGGCATTTGGGGCTGGACTAATAGTAGCTAATAATTATTATAACCAGCCTTTACTTGGATTAATGGCACGTAGTTTTCAAGTTTCAGAATCAGAAGTAAGTAATATTCCTTTATTTACACAGGTAGGCTATGCTTTTGGTTTGTTATTTTTAATTCCGTTAGGCGATAAATTCAATACAAAGAAACTGATATTAATAGACTTCATATTAATTATACTTTCATTATTAATTGCCGCTATAGCGCCTTCTCTTGTTGTTTTAATAATAGCAAGTTTCCTGATAGGATTTACTTCAGTAATTCCTCAATTTTTTGTTCCAATGGCTGCTCAATTAGCAAATCCTAACCAAAGAGGAAAGGCTATTGGCGTTGTCATGAGCGGATTGTTAATTGGAATACTTGGAAGCCGTTTTATGAGTGGGTTTGTAGGAGAATATTTTGGATGGCGTTCTATGTATTATATAGCAGCTTTGGCGGTAGCTTTGTATTGGGGATTAATTTATTATAAGCTTCCTGCAATTACTTCAGAATTTAAAGGAACGTATAAGGAATTAATGACATCTTTATGGTTTTATTTTAAGTCTGATAGTAATCTGCGATTAGCATCTTTCCGAGGAGCATTGGGTTTTGCAGGATTTAGTGCTTTTTAGACCACTCTTGTTTTTTTACTAGAAGATGTTTTTAATTATGGTAGTGGTATAGCTGGTACCTTTGGAGTATTGGGGATTTGTGGTGCATTGGCAGCAAATGTAATGGGGAAATTAAGCGACCGTATCAATAAGAATAAAGTAATTCTAATCGCAATTTTGATTATGATAGCTGCGTGGTTAGTGTTTTACTTCTCTACAGCTTCAATTATAGGTCTGATTATCGGAGTTATTTTACTCGACATGGGACTCCAATCTTTGCATATTACTAATCAAAGTATTATTCTCTCTGGCAAATCAGAAGCAGGAAATCGTATCAATACAATATATATGGTTATCTATTTTATTGGGGGAGCACTTGGTACTATTACAGGCGCTCAGTTATGGGAAATGTTTCATTGGAAGGGAGTAGCAGCTTTAGGAATACTATATACCTTATTAATTTTAATTTTCCATTTACTATACAAAAAACCAATTACCCAATAATCAAAACTTAACTACTCCTTAGTTTTCTTCGTTATTAATCTGTAGTAGTTTAATACACAAAATAAGACTAGATAATTTTATTATTCTTTGTTCTTTGCTCATCTAGCGAAGCTGTTTTATGTTTCACTTGTACATTAATCATAATCTTTAAACATTTATCTTTGTAATTATTTGAAAATCAAAAATTAAGTTGTAAATTTGCACTCCTTTTTAGCAACCCCAAGAGGGAAAAGGGATTGAAAATCAATTATTTATATAAACACCTTCTGTTATTGAATGTTGTTAACCTCTTGATTTAAAGCAGAATACAAATTATTATCAGCAACATGGCTGAAGCAAAAGAAAACACAGCACAAAAAGAAACTATTTCTCAGGAAGAGTTTTTACAAAATTTTAACTGGCACAACTACCAAGAAGGTATTGACCAAGTTGAAGATGCTAAATTAAAAGAATTCGAAAATTTAGTTGAAGAGAACTTCGTAGATACAGCTGATGAAGAGGTTGTAGAAGGAACTGTAGTTCACTTAACAGACAGAGAAGCGATTATTGATATCAACGCTAAGTCTGAAGGGGTAATCTCTTTAAATGAGTTTCGTTACAATCCAAACTTAAAAGTTGGAGACAAAGTAGAAGTTTTAATCGACGTTCGCGAAGATAAAACTGGTCAGTTAGTATTATCTCACCGTAAAGCCAGAACTATCAAGGCTTGGGATAGAGTTAATGCTGCACATGACAAAGCAGAGATTGTTAACGGTTTTGTTAAATGCAGAACTAAAGGTGGTATGATTGTAGACGTATTCGGTATTGAAGCGTTCTTACCAGGATCTCAAATAGATGTAAAGCCTATTCGTGATTATGATGCTTACGTTGGAAAAACAATGGAATTCAAAGTGGTTAAAATTAACCATGAGTTCAAAAACGTTGTTGTATCTCACAAAGCACTTATCGAGGCAGATATCGAAGAACAGAAAAAAGAAATCATCGGGCAGCTTGAAAAAGGTCAAGTTCTTGAAGGGACCGTTAAGAACATTACTTCTTACGGGGTATTCATCGACCTTGGTGGCGTAGATGGTCTTATCCATATTACAGATCTTTCTTGGTCTCGTATCAATCACCCTAATGAGGTTGTTGAATTGGATCAGAAATTAAATGTTGTAATTTTAGACTTTGATGATAACAAATCTAGAATTCAATTAGGTCTTAAACAATTACAGAAACACCCATGGGAAGCTTTAGGTGATGAAGTAAAAGTTGGTGATAAAGTTAAAGGTAAAGTAGTTGTTATTGCAGATTACGGTGCATTTATTGAAGTAGCTGATGGTGTTGAAGGACTTATCCACGTTTCTGAAATGTCTTGGTCTACACACTTACGTTCGGCTCAAGATTTCGTTAATGTTGGAGATGAAGTAGAAGCAGTGGTTCTTACTTTAGATCGTGAAGATCGTAAAATGTCTCTTGGAATTAAGCAATTAACTCCAGACCCATGGACTGATATTACTACTAAATATCCTGTAGGTTCTAAGCACACAGGAATTGTACGTAACTTTACAAACTTTGGTGTATTTGTTGAATTAGAAGAAGGAATTGACGGGTTAATTTATATCTCTGACCTTTCTTGGACTAAGAAAATTAAACACCCATCTGAATTTGTAAACGTTGGAGACAAATTAGAAGTTGAAGTTCTTGAATTAGATGTTGAAGGACGTAAATTAAGCCTTGGTCACAAACAAACTACAGATAACCCTTGGGATAAATACGAAGCAGAATTTGCTGAAGGAACTATCCACAATGCAGAAATTTCTGAGATTGTAGACAAAGGTGCTACTATCGAATTCAACGAAGATATCGTTGCATTTGTACCTTCTCGTCATTTAGAGAAAGAAGATGGTAAGAAGTTGAAAAAAGGAGATACTGCCGATTTCAAAATCATTGAGTTCAATAAAGAATTCAAAAGAGTAGTAGCTTCTCATACAGCTATCTTCAAAGCAGAAGAAGAGAAAAACGTTAAGGCTGCTGCAAAACGTAGCAACCAAGCGGAAAAAACAACCCTTGGTGATGCTAATGCTGAGCTTCAAGCGTTGAAAGATAAAATGGAAGGGAAATAATAATTTTTCAATTCATTTAAAAGTAAAACCCTCCAACTCGGAGGGTTTTTTTGTGTTTTTACTTTCTGTTTTTTTATATAATTTAGTCATGCCGGCCAACGGGAGACATCTCATCACCGAAAATATTAATGAGTTAAATAACAGGATGTGATTTCTCCTTTCACCTCACAGTCATGTCGACCAGCGGGAGACATCTCATTATCAAAAACAGCTTGGATTGAGCGCTCTAAACATTAACAAGAAAGTTTTCTTTATAGAACTTTTTATAAGAATACGACAGAATCTAGAACAATCAAATTTCTGTAATTCTGTTGATGCGATTTCTCCTTTCAGTCGAAATGACTTAACTAAGTGCTTCTTTATAAGCTTTTAAACACCGTTCTCTAGCTTCTTTATGGTCTACAATTGGGTCTGGATAGGTAAGTTCATTTAAATCTTCTACCCATATATTTATATATTTTAAATCTTTATCAAATTTTTTAATCTGTGTAGTAGGGTTAAAAATTCTAAAATAAGGAGCGGCGTCAACGCCACTTCCTGCTGCCCATTGCCAATTACCAACATTGCTAGAGAGCTCATAATCTAATAGTTTTTCGGCAAAATAAGCTTCGCCCCAACGCCAATCTATAAGAAGGTGCTTGCATAAAAAGCTGGCAACAACCATTCGCACTCGATTGTGCATATACCCCGTTTTATTTAATTGTCGCATTCCAGCATCTACCAATGGATAGCCAGTTTCTCCTTTGCACCATTTTTGAAACTCAGTTTCGTTATTTCTCCAGTTTATTTTATCGTATTTCTTACGAAAAGCATTATGTGTTGTTTCGGGAAAATGCCAAAGTATTTGCATAAAAAACTCCCTCCAAATAAGTTCATTCCAAAAAGTATGCTCTTTAGCCTCCAATGCTTTTTGCATGGCTTGCCGAATGCTAATTGTTCCGAATCTTAGATGTACACTTATATTGGAAGTCCCTTTTTGTGCTGGAAAATCTCTTAAATTTTTATAATTATCTAAAATAGAAGGTGTAATATCATAGTTCTTTACTTCAATACTAGATTTATTAAAACCAATATCTGTTAAGTTTAATTGTGGAAGTCTTGTGTTCTTTACTAGCTTATCAAAATATTCACTTAAAGATACAGAAGTAACATTTTTTTTGCTAAAATTCTCTTTCCATTTTTTCATATAAGGAGTGTATACAACATAAGGATCTCCATCGTCTTTTACTACCTCATCTTTTTCAAAAACAACTTGGTCTTTAAATGTTTTGAATTCTATTTTTTTAGACAATACATATGTAGAAACCTCCTGATCTCTCTCTTTAGCATAGGGCTCGTAATCCCGATTGGTGTAGATTGCTTGTATATCGTATTCCTTTACTAATGACTTAAAAACATTAATGGGAGTGTCAAAATATAGAGCAATAGAGCTATCATACTTTTCTTGAAGTTCCATGCGCATTTCCTGAAGCCTTCCATGTATAAATGTTACTCTAGCATCATTTTTAGGAAGTTCTTGTAAAATATTTGAATCAAAAATAAAGATAGGCATTACTGGATTTCCACTTTTTAATGCTTCTAAAAATCCTATATTATCATTTAGTCTTAAATCTCTTCTAAACCAGAAGATGGAAATACATTTCTTCATTTTAAAAAATTAAAAGTAAACTATATTAGATTTAGCTCACAAAGTATAGGTTAAAGCTTGAAAAATAAAGTTTAAGCGTCGGGAGTATTTATATTTTTAATACTGAGTAAAAGTATTAATTTTGTTTATCAAAAAATAAATAAACTTAAACAAAAATGGCATTTAAACTTTTCTTTTAAGATATTGTTAACATATGAGATTTGTTAAATATGTAAATTCGTAGGAGTTCTAACTAATTAAAAAATAATTTAAAATGAAAAAAATAATACTTGTAATATGTGCTTTTATAGGGTCATATGCATTGGAAGCTCAGGTAACAGCTCCGCAGCCGAGTCCAACTTCTAAATTGGAACAAAAGGTAGGTTTAACAGATGTTACTGTAGCGTATTCACGTCCATCTATGCGTGGAAGAACTATTTTTGGAGATCTTGTTCCTTATGGAGAATTATGGAGAACAGGCGCCAATCAAAATACAATTGTTACTTTTAGTGATGATGTTATGATAGGAGGGAAGGAAGTAAAAAAAGGAAGTTATGCTTTGTACTCTAAGCCGAATAAAGATTCTTGGGAAGTTTATTTTTATAGTGATACCAATAATTGGGGGAATCCAGAAAAATGGGATGCTAGTAAGGTAGTAGCTTCTGTTACTGCAAAAACTTACGAATTGCCTTTTAAAGTGGAAACATTTACTATTGATGTAGATAATTTATCAAACAATGGCGCTTCTTTCGGGATTGTTTGGGAGAGTACTTATGTTGAAGTGCCATTTGAAGTTCCAACGGTAGACAAAGCTATGGCTAGCATAGAAAAGGTAATGGCTGGACCTCAGGCAGGCGATTATTATGCGGCGGCTGTTTATTATTTACAAGAAGGGAAGGATTTAGATCAGGCGCAAGAGTGGATTGATAAATCAATTTCTATGCAAAATGAACCTCCTTTTTGGATGTTGCGACAAAAATCTCTTATCCAAGCAAAAAATGGAGATACAAACGGGGCTATAGAAACTGCAAAACAGTCGTTGGCTGCTGCTGAAAAAGCAGGAAATAAAGACTATGTTAAATTAAACCAAGACTCATTAGCAGAGTGGGGAGCTAAGTAATTACACTTGTTTGAGTGGTATCACTCTTTATACTGATAGAATAGCAGAGGCTGAATTTTCTTGTTTTTTAACTTAGAATTCAGCCTCTTTTTTTTGATTTTTTTTCTATTATTGTCCGATAAAAGTTTATGGAATTTGTTGAACTCCTCTTATATCAAGGTTTAAATGGGGTTTTCAAAATAGAAGACCCCTTGCTATTAATAAAAATGAATAAAAAGAGGAGCTTAGTAATGTTGTTTCTTTAAGCTACTCATGTTGTAATAGTTAAGATTTAGTCTTTGTTCTTTTCTCTTGCAGCGAAGTGGTCTTGTATTTTTACTCGGACATTAATGAATTTTTTCTAAAAATATATTTAAAAGCATTTTTATAGTTTATCATTCTAAAACGGATTCATCACGTTGAACTGTTTTTCTTTTTAGAAACATCAATCTACCATCTTCAAGAATAAGATATAAACAAGGAACAATAACTAGAATAATGGAAGTTGCAAAAATAATTCCGAAGCCTAAAGAAATAGCCATAGGAATTAAGTAAAAAGCCTGACTGGAACTTTCTAGGATGATAGGCGTTAGACCTCCAAAAGTAGTTAAGGTGGTTAACATGATGGGTCTAAACCTACGAAGTCCAGCTTCGTGAATCGATTCATAGATAGAATTTCCATTTTTACGTTGATTGTTGGCATAATCAATCATAATGAGAGAATCGTTTACTACCACTCCAGAAAGTGCAATAACTCCCATTAAACTGACTAAAGAAAGGTCGTATCCTAACAAAATATGTCCGATAACGGCTCCAACAGTCCCAAAAGGAATGGCCATCATTACTACTAAAGGTTGGATATAACTACTAAAAGCTACTGCCAAAAGTGCATAAATTAGCATCATGGCAATTAGAAACCCGCTCCATAAAGTTTCTGTAGATTCTCGCATGTCGGCTTGACTCCCTTCAAAGGACCATGTTAACCCAGGGTAGTCGGCACGTAATTGCGGTAATACTTCTTGGTTAATTCGTTCCATAACCCTACCTACTGTATTTGCTGGTTCTGTATCCATACCAACCGTAACCACACGTTTCCCATCTCTTCTATTAATACTAGTAAAGGCTTCTTTTTGTGTAACCTCGACTATATCCAATAATGGAACTTCAATGCTATCTTGGGTTCTTATAAGGAGATTTTCTAGGTGTTGAATATCTTTACGTTCATGGAGTGGTAATTTAACCCGTATTTCTACTTCATTAATAGTCCGTAATTGTCGCATTGACAAAGCCCCGAAGAAAGCATTTCGAACTTGTCGTCCTACTTCAGAAGAGGTTAAGCCTAAGTTTCTACCTGCTGGCAAAAGTTTAAAATCATATTGTAATTTACCTTTGTTGTAATTGTCGTTCACATCGCGGGTATTTTCAAAGGCTCTCATTTTTTCTACAAAATCTTGACTTGCTCGTTCTAAAACTTCTATTTCTACGTGACTTAAATCAACGCTAATTGATTGCTGCGCCCCTCCAGGGCCGCGCTCTGCTTCAAAAGTTATTTGGTCTACGCCAGTAATATCTCCAATATTATCTCTCCACAATTCAATTACCTCGCCAGCTGTCATATCACGTTGATCCGGAGGAAGCATTACAATTTCAACATCTATAAAGTTCTGTCCCCGAACATTGGTTTTTATACCTTCGGCAACTTCATATAAATTATGTTCGTCAAACATATGTTGTGTAGCTGATGTAATTTCTTTGGCAACAGCTTCAGCTTGATCGGGAGTAGTACCCACAGGTAATCTTACCCCAGCTTCGATTTCATCAGCAGCAACTTCTGGCATCATAATCATTCCCATATGGTCACTATACCCATAACCTCCAACTATAATAAGAATTGCAATTGCGATACTTAAAGTAACGTATCTAAATTTTAAACATTTGTCTAGAAACGGGCGGTAATAGGTGTCTATTATTTTATTAAAGCCATGGGCAAATTTTCCTTGCCAATTTTCTAGTTTTAAAATCCATCCTTTTTTCTTTTTCTTTTTAAGGTGTGCTAAATGGGAGGGGAGTATAAATAAAGCTTCTAGCAATGAAACTGCTAGAATTACAATAACCACAGCTGGTAGTGGCTTCCAAAACTTCCCTGTTTCCCCAGGCATAAATAGTAAAGGAACAAAGGCTATGATGGTTGTTATAATACTAAAAACTACTGGTCTAGAAACATCTTTAGTACCTTCAATTGCTGCTTTAATAGGGCTAAGACCTTGTTGCCTATATTCGTATACATTTTCACCAACTACAATGGCATCATCTACAACAATGCCCATTACCACTAAAAATCCAAACATGGAAATCATATTGATACTAACACCAATGAGGGGTAAAAAAATCATTCCTCCAATAAAAGAAACCGTCATTCCTATCATCACCCAAAAGGCGAGTCGGTATTCCAAAAAGAGACCAAGGATAATCAAAACAATAAAAATAGCCATGATTCCATTTTCTGTAAGTAATGAAAGTCGCTCTCTATAGTCTTCTGCCCGATTAGAATCGATACGATATTTCACCCCTGGAGGTAATTGAAAATCGTTGAGGATTTGCAGTACTGTTTTTTCTATATCCAAAGGCGATTGATCGCCCACACGAAAAATTTCAAGGTCGATAGATGCAGTTTGATTAAACTGACCATGAAACCCAGTTTCCTCAAAACCGTCCGTAATGGTGGCAATATCAGCTAATTTGAGTTGTGCTCCAGATTGAGATGATATAATTGTAATTTCTCCAAATTCCCTAGCCCATTGCTTACGTTCTTGCATTCGCAGAAGAATTTCTCCCGCTTGTGTTTCTACAGCTCCAGCAGGAACATCCTCACTGCTATTGGCAATAATATTTGCTACCTGCCCTAAAGTTAATTGATATTGCTGGAGATTATGTCGTGATATTTCAATACGAGTTTCATATTCAGGTACATAGCCTAATTCTACCTGAGTGATGTTTGGATTGCTGAGAAACCGATTTCGGAGTCGCTCTGCCAGTTTTCTTAAATTCCAAAAATCAATTTCTCCATATAAGGCTATTTGCATCACATCTCGTTGTTGATCTTGGAGTGCCACTTCGGGTTCTTCAATATCATCTGGAAATGTACGAATACGATTTACTGCTTGGTCTATATCTTGAAAGGCCTTCATTCTATTACTACCGGCAACCAGTTCTATTAAAACATTTCCAGCACCTTCTTCTGCAGTAGAAGTTATTTCTTTAATTCCCTGAATCCCGCGAATGGCTTCTTCTACTGGGAGTAATATTCCTTGTTCTACTTCTTCGGGAGCAGCACCAGGGTATGCCACATTAACTTCCACAAAATCCAATTGAAACTGTGGAAATACTTCCTTTTGGATGTTATACATAGTCCAAATACCAGCACCAATAAGCACAATCATTAAAAGATTGGTGGCAATAGAATTACGAGCCATATAAGCTATAGCTCCTTCTTTTCGAACCTTGGGATGTTCTTGTTTTTCTGCCATTATTCTACTTCTTGCTGGTTATTATTGGTTTTAGAAGAATCTGCTTCGGTTCGTAGTGGAATTCCAGATGCTACAGTACTTAAATTTGTAGTAACTATTTTAGCGTTGTTTTCTATTCCACTTTCAACATAGGCATGGTGGGCATCTGTTAAAACAATGGAAACTTCTTTTACGGTTAATTTCTGATTTTCCATCGTCCAAACGGTATTGTTATTTCTGATGTAATTTCGATCAATCCGAATAACATTTTCAACGGTTTCTCCTTCAATCTGAACTTCTACAAAAGAACCGATAATCAATTTATGATTACCTTCTGAAGTTTTTTTATGCGATAAAGGATCAGGAATACGTACTAGTACTCTTGCCAAACGAGTTTGATTGTCTAAAGCCCCAATTTGTTTATCTAAGTACCCAATTCTATATTCGTTTTCAGCCCAAGCAGTAACGTTTCTAATTTTAACTTTAGCGCCATTTTTCTCTTCTGAATTAGGGAAAGAGAGCCATTTTAATTTTCCTAAAGGGACAGTCACTTCCACCCAATAATAATCTGTACCTACTAAACGACCAAGATTATCTCCAGGCGCAACCTGAGAGCCTACAGTAACATTCTGGTTAATGATATGCGAATCAAAAGGAGCACGTAACATGGTACGTTCTAAGTCTAATTGTGCTTGATCTACCGCAGCTTGTGCAGAAATAACAGTTGCTTTTACTGCATTTAATTGAGGTTTTCTTAAAACTAAGTCTTGTTGTTTTTTTGAGAGTGTATCTCCTTCAATAAGTTGCAAATCTTGCTCGGCAATTACTTGGCGACCCATTTCAATTTCTAAATTGGTTTGTGCCTGTAGAAGTTCACTTTTTCGGAGTTCTAAAATGTTTTTATAATCGGAAGGATCAATTTGCAATAAAATAGCTCCTTTTTTTAGGAAACCTCCAGGAGAGAAATGGGCTGCCCTTTGTGTTACTTGTCCGCTTACAAGAGGACTAATAACAACATCTTCTACTGGGCGAACAGTGCCTGTTGCTACGATGGTAGGTTTAAAATTGCCTTTTTCAGCGGTAACCACATTTACTAACATCGCTGATTCTTTTACAGCACCTTCACTTTTTGCTGTGGGTTCGGTAAAGAAAATGATGGAAGTGATTACAATAGCTGTAAGTAAAATCCCCAAACATATAAAAATGACCTTTTTGTTGCTCATAGTTTCTAGTTATTCTTCTAATTCATTTTCCCGTTCTGTTTCAAATGCTCCGGCTAGTGCACGATAAAGAGAGATCCGGATATTTATTAATTCTTGCTTTGCAGAAAGTACATCTCTACGCAATTGTTGTTCTTGGTCTAAGGCTAACAAAACATCTAAATATTCACTCAGGCCATTTACAAATTCAATTCGTAATTGCCGATTTGTTTTTTGCGCCAAGTTTAATCGCTTCTCCAATATTGCTATTTGTTCTCTTTGCATTTGCTCTTGTATCAATGCATCTTCAACCTCTCGAAAGGCTATTAAAACTGTTTGCCCATATTGATATAGCATTTGGTTTTTTACAGCTTCTGTTCTATCTACTTCTGCTTTAAGTCTTCCACCATAAATTAAAGGAGCAACAATATTTGCTCCCAGTGTATACGCCCATTCTTCAAATAAATTATTAAAATCGTTGGAGCGTAATTGTGTTCCTGTGGTTAGTGTTAATCTAGGGTATTTACTTGCAATAGCAGAAGCCATATCTCTGTCGGCCGCCAACACCAAATTGTAAGCCTGTTGAACATCGGGTCTTCTTCTAACAAGGTCCAATGGCAAGCCAGTTTCGGGAATCTGTGGGAGTTCAGGGAGACCTTTTGGTTGTATTTCGAGATTATTTTGTGGAGGTTTTCCTAATAATACAGAAAGCTGATTCTCTAGTAATTCAACATTAGTTTTATAAACAATTTTTTGATTTTGTGTAGCTTCTAAAAGCTGTTGTTGTCGTAAAATATCTGCGCCACGGATAGTACCTCCACTAAAACGCACACGTATTAGCTTCATAATATCCTCATTAGTTTCTATTTGTTTGTTGGCTAGTTTTAGCTGTTCTAAGGCAGTTAAATATTGAAACCAAGTGGTAGCAATTTCAGCTGAAAGTGTCATTGCGGTAGTTTGGTAATCAAAAAATGAAGCTTCTAAGCGAAAATTCGCAGCTTGTTTACTTGATTTTAGCCTTCCCCATAAATCTAACTCATAGGAAGCAGAAAGTCCTAATTGAGTATTTTCACCACCAGCAAAATCTGGCTGTGGTCTGCTAATTCCTGTTTGTAGATTAGCTTCAACTTGAGGCCAAAGAAAGGAAGCTTCACTTCTTCTAATTGCTTGTGCTTCCATAACCTGTTCCCATGTAGCGGCAAGATTTAGGTTTTGATTAAGTGCAGAATCAATAAGGATATTTAATTTTTCATCTTCAAAAACAGTCCACCATTTTTCAGGAATTACTTGAGATCCTGTTTGTGTAAATGCTTCGGGATTGTCTATAGGAGCCTCAACAGGATCTAGTTTGGGAGAACAATTTGTAAATAATAAAAAGGCACAAAAAATTAAGGGTATCCACATTATTTGTGGATACCGGTAGTGGAATGCTTCAAACCTGATATAATTTACCAAAGTTTAATAGTTCTGATTATCAACAACCTACAATTTACTATTTATAAGATGCTTTTCAAAATAAAAAGCATAATTGTGATATTTATGAAGCAGTATTTACAATAAGAGTGGTTGAGAAATTACCTTAACCTTTCTAAGATTTTTATCCATTTCATTTTTTTGGAATAAGGAGCGTATCTTAAGGGAATATCAAGCCATGTGCCTCTTCTTACAACCGACTTATGATGTGAGAAAACATCAAAAGTTAAATCGCCATGATATGCACCAATGCCACTATGTCCAACACCTCCAAAAGGAAGGCGCTTATTTAAAAAATGGACTATAGTGTCGTTTATTACGCCTCCACCATAGGAGAATTGTTTCATTATTTTATTAGAAAATTGCCTTCTATTGGAGAAAACATATAAAGAAAGGGGTTTTTCATAAGAGGTGATGATACTTTGGATTTCTTCTTCTGAATTATAACTAATAATAGGAAGTAAAGGGCCAAAAATTTCCTCTTTCATAAGATCGCTTTCTAAGCTTGGTTCATTTATTAAGGTTGGAGAAATATAGCAATCGGTTTTATCAATAACTCCTCCAAAAGCAATGTCTTCATTATTAATTAATTTAGAAAGTCTGTCGAAATTATTTTTATTTACTATTCTAGGATAATCAGAAGAATTTTTTGGATTTTCAGAATAAGCAGCTATTATTTCATTTTTTAAATGCTGAATTAATTTGTCTTTAACATTAGAGGCAACTAAAATATAATCTGGTGCAATACATGTTTGTCCGCCATTAAGAAACTTACCCCAAACAATTCTTTTTGCTGCTTGCTTTAATTTTGCAGTTTCATCAATAATACATGGGTTTTTACCTCCTAATTCCAAGCTTACAGGAGTTAGGTGCTTTGCCGCCGCTTGATATACTATTTTTCCTACTTGCGGACTCCCAGTAAAAAATATGTAATCCCAACGTTCTTGTAGGAGAGCTGTAGAAATATCTTTATCTCCTTGAACTACACTTACATAATTTTCTGGAAATACAGCTTTTATGATTTCTGAAATAATAGTAGCTGTATTTGGAGTTAATTCAGAAGGTTTAATAATAGCAGTATTCCCTGCGGCAATAGTTCCAATTAAGGGAGAAATGGCTAATTGAAAAGGGTAATTCCATGGAGCAATAATTAATACAGTTCCATAAGGTTCTTTTATAATTTTAGCAGAAGAAGGAAAGTTAATGAGTGATGCGCTTACTGTTTTTTCTCCTGTCCAAGAATGAATTTTTTTTATGGCATCGTTTAACTCCCCTAAAATATATTGAGTTTCGCTTAATAAGGTTTCAAATTCCGATTTTTTAAAATCAGCATACAAGGCATCACAAATGTCTTTTTCTCGGTTTTTAATTTCTGATTTTAGTCTTTTGAGAATATTTTTCCGAGTAGGCACATCCTTTGTAAAACCTTTATTATAAAACGATTTCTGAGCATCTATAAGCTTCTTAATGTCATTTTTCATTTATAGTATTGTAAAAAAAGTTTTTTCAAGTTAGAAATTATATCTAATATTGTAGTGATGAACAAGCAAATAATTAATATCATTTCTATTCAAGTCGCAGTGATTATTCCACTGGGATAGGGAAGGAGTGTATATTATTAAATATAGCAAGCCTTCCTTTTTGGAAGGCTTTTTTTATACCACTAAGTGGTTTTATGTTCAAGATTTTGGGGAGAAATAAATTAAATATTTTTCATTTAAAAAATCTAAGCATATAGATGTAAAAAGAAACAGTATGAAACAAAACATTATTATAGTCATTAGTATTATTATGAACTCCATTTGAGTTGATACAATTGCTATGATTAAAAAAAGCCTGTATCAATGCTAGATACAGGCTTTTTTTATTTCTGATAATGATATAATAAACTTTTAAAAATTTAGGAAAAAACAAGTATAAATTCATAAAATAAAGGCGTTGAATGTCCTAAAAATATGTATTTAAGTAGTTGGTATTCAATACAATAGTTATTTATAAAGAAGATTGGATTTAAAGTTAAAAAGGAAATAAGGGAAAAATTAGAAAAACAATAGTATAATTTTGAATAATATTAAATAATACTCGAAAATTTAACATATAAAGTGAATTTAAAAAAATTTAGTCACCAAGTAACACAAGACCCAACGCTACCAGCTGCACAAGCAATGTTACATGCTTTGGGCTTAACTGATGAAGATTTACAAAAACCCTTTGTAGGTATTGCTAGTACAGGTTATGAGGGGAATCCTTGTAACATGCATCTAAACGATTTAGCAACCCATGTTAAGAAAGGAACAGAAAATGCCAATTTAGTCGGACTCATTTTTAACACCATAGGAGTTAGTGATGGAATTTCTAATGGAACACCAGGAATGCGTTTTTCATTACCATCAAGAGATATTATTGCAGATTCTATGGAAACTGTAGTAGAGGCAATGAGTTATGACGGATTAGTAACTGTAGTTGGGTGTGATAAAAATATGCCTGGAGCCTTAATGGCGATGTTGCGTTTAAACAGACCTTCTGTATTGGTTTATGGAGGTACAATAGCTTCAGGATGTCATAATGGTAAAAAGTTAGATATTATTTCTGCTTTTGAAGCTTATGGACAGAAAGTAGCTGGAACTATAGATGAATCTGAATTTAAAGAAGTAGTACATAAAGCATGCCCTGGAGCAGGTGCTTGTGGAGGAATGTATACTGCAAACACAATGGCTTCTGCTATTGAAGCTTTGGGGATGTCGTTGCCATTTAATTCTTCCAATCCAGCAGTTAGTAACGGAAATATAAAAGAAGAAGAATGTGTTAAGGCAGGGGAAGCGCTACGTTATCTTTTAGAAAATGATATAAAACCTTCGGACATTGTTACAAAACAGTCTTTAGAAAATGCTTTTAGACTTGTTACAGTTTTAGGAGGTTCTACCAATGCAGTACTTCACTTTTTGGCAATAGCTAAATCAGCTAAAATAGATTTTACTTTAGAAGATTTTAAAAGAATAAGTGATAATACTCCTTTACTTGCCGATTTAAAACCAAGCGGTAAATACTCAATGGAAGATTTACATGCAATAGGAGGGATTCCTGGAGTGTTAAAATACATGCTTGAGAATGATATGTTGCATGGCGATTGTTTAACTGTTACTGGTAAAACTTTAGCTGAAAATTTAAAAGATGTTCCTAATTTAATTGAAGGACAAGATATTATAAGAACCCTAGATAAGCCAATTAAAGATACTGGTCATATTCGTATACTTTTTGGAAACCTAGCAACAGAAGGAGCAGTAGCAAAGATTACTGGAAAAGAAGGGTTGTCATTCACAGGACCTGCAAATGTTTTTGACAGTGAAATTGCCGTAAATGAGGGGATTAAAACTGGAAAAGTGAAAAAAGGCGATGTAGTGATTATTCGTTACGAAGGTCCTAAAGGAGCACCAGGAATGCCAGAAATGCTTAAACCAACTTCTTCTATTATGGGAGCTGGATTAGGAAAAGAGGTAGCTTTAATTACTGACGGACGTTTCTCTGGAGGTTCTCACGGTTTTGTAGTTGGACATGTAGCTCCAGAAGCTCAAGTAGGAGGAAATATTGCCTTGGTTGAAAATGGAGATATTATTGCAATAGATGCAGTAAACAATACCATTAACATAGAAATTTCTGACGATGAATTAGCAGAAAGAAAATCAAAATGGAAAGCCCCAGCATTAAAAGCTACAAACGGAGCATTATATAAATACGCTAAAACGGTTTCTTCTGCCTCAAAAGGGTGCGTTACCGATGAATTTTAGAAAAGACTAACATCAATTTGATAATTGCAGCGTGAGTTGGCAACTAATAGATTGTACTTATGGAAGTAAAGACATTGAAAAAAGAAGAAAGTAAGACCGGAACTAAGATTAGAATTTCGGGTGCTGAAGCAGTAATACACTGTTTGTTAGCCGAAGGCATTGAAACTATTTATGGATATCCTGGAGGAGCCATAATGCCAATTTACGATGAACTTTATAAATTTAGAGATAAGCTTCATCATGTATTAACAAGGCATGAGCAGGGTGCTACGCACGCTGCACAGGGTTATGCTAGAGTTTCTGGTAAAGTAGGGGTGGCAATGGCTACTTCTGGACCAGGAGCTACTAACTTAATTACTGGAATTGCAGATGCTCAAATAGATTCCACTCCAATGGTCTGTATTACAGGTCAAGTTGCTCGTCATTTATTGGGTTCTGATGCTTTTCAGGAAACCGATATCGTTGGAATATCAACACCAGTAACTAAATGGAACTATCAAATTACAGAGGCTTCTGAGATACCAGAAATTATGGCAAAAGCATTTTATATTGCTAAATCTGGTCGCCCAGGTCCTGTTTTGGTAGATATTACCAAAAATGCGCAATTTGAGGAGTTTGATTTTGATTATCAAAAATGTACTGCTATTCGTAGTTATACTGCAAATCCAACCTTAAATCCTTCTAAAATTGAAGAAGCGGCAGCATTAATTAATAGTGCTAAAAAACCAATGATTGTTTGGGGACAAGGAATTATTTTAGGAAAAGCAGAAGAAGAATTGAAATCTTTTGTTGAGAAATCTGGAATTCCTGCAGCTTGGACTATTCTTGGGGCTTCTGCCTTGTCATCTTCACATCCTTTAAATGTAGGAATGGTAGGGATGCACGGAAATTATGCGCCAAATGTATTGACAAACGAATGTGATTTGCTAATTGCTTTAGGAATGCGATTTGATGACCGGGTAACGGGCGACTTATCTACTTATGCAAAGCAAGCTAAAGTGATACATTTTGAGATTGATCCTGCCGAAATTAATAAAAATGTGCATGCAGATGTACCTGTTTTAGGAAATGTAAAAGAAACTTTAAGTGCCTTATTGCCTTTGGTGAAAGAAAATAAACACGAAGCATGGCATAATGAGTTTAAAGACCGCTATAAAATAGAGTTTGATAAGGTTATCAAAAACGATATTCACCCAGAGAAAGAAGGTTTAACAATGGGAGAAGTTATCGAACAAATAAATATAGCCTCCAATCATGAAGCTGTAATTGTATCAGATGTGGGTCAGCATCAAATGATTGCGTGTAGATATGCAAAATTTAATACTTCTAAAAGTAATATTACTTCTGGGGGATTAGGAACAATGGGATTTGCACTTCCTGCTGCAATTGGAGCAAAAATGGGAGCTCCAGAAAGACAAGTTGTAGCTATTATTGGAGATGGTGGGTACCAAATGACTATTCAGGAGTTGGGAACTATTTTTCAAACTAAAGTTCCAGTAAAAATAGTGGTATTAAATAACGAATTTTTAGGAATGGTTCGCCAATGGCAACAGTTGTTTTTTGATAAGCGTTATGCTTCTACAGAAATGACTAATCCAAATTTTGTAGCCATTGCTGAAGGATACCATATTCAAGCTAAAAAAGTTACCAAAAGAGAAGATTTAGAAGCAGCAGTTAAAGAAATGATGGCATCTCCAGATGCTTATTTCTTAGAAGTTGGTGTAGAAAAAGAAGATAATGTGTTTCCGATGATTCCTACAGGAGCTTCGGTTTCAGATATTCGTTTAAGTTAAGAGATGAGTTTGTAAAGGGAGAGGTTGAAAGAGTTTTAAAGTTTGTAAAGTTGAAGGTTAAAAAAGTTCTAAAAATAGAATGATAACGAGCAACTGTTATTTACTGAAAATTATAATTCAACACTTTCCCGACTACTTAATACTAAAATAATAATGGAAGAAAATAAAACATATACGATATCGGTTTATTCTGAAAATAACGTAGGATTATTAAATAGAATATCAGGAATATTCTTAAAGAGACACATTAATATAGAGAGTCTAAATGTTTCTAAATCAGAGATTGAGGATGTTTCTAAATTTACAATTGTTATTTATTCTACGGAAGATTGGGTACGTAAAATTGTAGGTCAGATTGAAAAACAAATTGAAGTTATTAAAGCGTATTATCATACAAATGAAGAAACTATTTTTCAGGAGTCAGCTTTGTTTAAAATAGCTTCTAATTTGTTGTTTGATGAACGTCAGATTCAGAATATTATAAAAGATAATCATTCAGAAATTGTAACTGTTTCTCCAGAGTTTTTTGTGATTTCTAAATCGGGAAGACGCGAAGAAATTGAAGAGATGTACGAACAGTTAAAGCCATATGGGATTATGCAATTTGTACGTTCTGGGAGAATTTCAGTCTCTAAATCAGAAATGCAAATTTCTAATATTTTAAAAGAATTTCAATATCAATAAAATAAAACTACCTCGTGGCAATCCTAACGGGGTATTTAAAAGAAACAACCTTAATTCATTTCGATGTAGAATATCGGAGAATTAAATCTCATTTAGTGAGACAATAAATAAAAACAACTAAAATTAATAAACACAAAATGGCAAATTATTTTAATACACTTTCACTTAGACAACAATTAGAGCAATTGGGAGTATGTGAATTTATGGATATTTCAGAATTTAGTGATGGTGTAGAAAAGTTAAAAGGTAAAAAAGTAGTAATTGTAGGGTGTGGTGCTCAAGGGCTTAATCAAGGGCTTAATATGAGAGATTCTGGATTGGATGTTTCCTATGCATTACGTGAAGGGGCAATCCAAGAAAAAAGACAATCTTTTGTAAATGCATCAGAAAATGGATTTACAGTAGGCACTTATAAAGAGTTAATTCCTACAGCCGACTTAGTTTGTAATCTTACGCCAGACAAGCAACATACAGATGTGGTAAGTACTATTATGCCTTTAATGAAAAAAGGAGCTACTTTATCTTATTCTCACGGATTTAATATTGTTGAAGAAGGAATGAAAATTCGTGAAGATATTACCGTAATTATGGTGGCGCCAAAATGTCCTGGTTCAGAAGTTAGAGAAGAATATAAAAGAGGTTTTGGAGTTCCTACTTTAATAGCGGTACACCCAGAGAATGATCCAGAAGGAAAAGGATTAGAGCAAGCTAAAGCTTATGCTGCTGCAACTGGTGGACATAAAGCAGGCGTATTGCGTTCTTCTTTTGTTGCAGAAGTAAAATCTGATTTAATGGGAGAACAAACCATTCTTTGTGGTCTTTTGCAAACCGGTTCTATTCTATCTTTTGATAAAATGGTAGAAAAAGGAATCGACCCTGGATATGCTTCAAAATTAATTCAATACGGATGGGAAACTATCACAGAGGCTCTTAAATATGGTGGGATTACCAATATGATGGATCGTTTGTCAAATCCTGCTAAAATTGAAGCTTTTAAAATTTCAGAAGAATTAAAAGAAATTATGCGTCCGCTTTTCCAAAAACATATGGACGACATTATGAGTGGCCATTTTTCTAAAACAATGATGGAAGATTGGGCTAACGACGATAAAAACTTACATACTTGGAGAGCTGCAACTGGAGAAACTGCTTTTGAGAAAACACCAGCAGCAGATGTTGCTATCTCTGAGCAAGAGTACTTTGACAATGCGGTGTTGATGGTAGCTTTTGTAAAATCAGGAGTTGAATTAGCTTTCGAAACGATGACTGAAGCCGGAATTATTGAAGAATCAGCATATTACGAATCGTTACACGAAACACCGCTTATTGCAAATACCATTGCGAGAAAGAAATTATTTGAAATGAATCGAGTAATTTCTGATACAGCAGAGTATGGATGTTATTTATTCGATCATGCATGTAAACCATTATTAACCGATTTTATGAAAAAGGTTGATACTAACATTATTGGCAAGCCTTTTTCAAATACAAATGGAGTTGATAATAAGGAGTTGATAGAAATTAACGATCAAATTCGTAATCACCCTGTAGAAGAAGTAGGAGCTTGGTTGCGTACTTCTATGACAGCTATGAAAAAGATTGTTTAATTAACCATAAGGAGCCTTCAAGAAAGAAAAGGCAACGTATGGAAAATCTAAAAATCATCTAAAATTTTAATCCTTAGGAGAGTTTTAGATACGCTAATAATTATGGAAACAAAAACAGTTTACATGCCAACATTAGAAAATGTAAGAAAAGCTGCTGCTACCCTCAATGGGGTTGCAGCAGTTACGCCTTTAACACATAGCCTAAGATATTCTAAAGAATTTGATGCTAATATCATGCTCAAAAGAGAAGATTTGCAAGTAGTACGTTCTTATAAAATTAGAGGGGCATATAATAAAATTAGTTCGCTAACTAAAGAAGAAAGAGAAAAGGGAATTGTATGCGCTTCTGCAGGAAACCATTCTCAAGGAGTAGCTTTTTCTTGTAAAGAACTTAAAATTAAAGGTACTATTTACATGCCAGCTCCCACGCCTCAACAAAAAATTGAGCAAGTACAAATGTTTGGAGAAGACTATATAGACATTGTTTTAGAAGGAGATACCTTTGATGATGCTTATAAGGCGGCAATGACAGAATGTAAACGCGTTGGAAAAACATTTGTACATCCTTTTGATGATGAAAAAGTTATTGAGGGACAAGCAACAGTTGGTCTTGAAATTTTAGAACAGACAAAAAAGAGGATTGATTATGTTTTTGTAGCCATTGGTGGCGGTGGATTGGCTTCTGGATTGGCAAGTGTTTTTGATGTTCTTTCTCCGCAAACTAAAATTATTGGGGTAGAACCTATGGGGGCTCCTTCGATGAAAACTTCGCTTCAGAATAAAAAAAATACAGAGCTACAAGAGATTGATAAATTTGTGGATGGCGCTGCAGTTCAACGTGTGGGAGACCGTACCTTTGCTATTTGTCAGCAATTATTAGATGAAATGATTACGGTTCCAGAGGGAAAGGTTTGTCAGGAAATTTTAGATTTATACAATAAAGATGCAATTGTTGTAGAGCCAGCAGGCGCTTTAACTCTTTCTGCTTTAGAACAATTTAAAGATAAGCTGAAAGGTAAAAATGTTGTTTGTGTAGTAAGTGGGAGTAATAACGATATTACGAGAACTGCGGAAATAAAAGAGCGAGCTTTATTATACGCAAATTTAAAGCATTATTTTATTATTCGTTTTCCTCAGAGAGCAGGAGCTTTAAAGGAGTTTGTTGCTGAAATTTTAGGACCAACGGATGATATCACTCACTTTCAGTATACCAAAAAAAATGCGAAAGAAAACGCTCCAGCAGTGGTGGGGATTGAGTTGAAAAATCCATCCGATTTAGATCCGCTAATTGAACGAATGAAATCTAAAAATTTCTTTGGAGAGTATTTAAATAATAAACCAGACCTTTTTCAATATTTGGTATAATGCAATCTTAATATAAAGTTATTACTGCTTAAATATATTGATATTTAATGCTAGAATTCCGAACTTTAGCGGTACTATTTGTAATGGCAGTATACTGTCTTTAAAAAAAATAATCTATGGAAACCAAAACTTTTAATGAAATACCAGAAAAATACCAAATAACGGAACTCGTACATCAAAATAAATTTTTGGTGGGAGGGCAACTAAAACCATGGACAGGAAAAACTACTGAAGTGTATTCTACAATTTCTTCTACAGAAGATTATAAGCCTACACTTTTAGGAAGTATTCCTTATATGAGCGAGCCTGAAGCTGACGAAGCATTAGAGGCTGCTGCAAAAGCTTTTGATAAAGGAAAAGGTTTATGGCCAACCATGAAGGTTGCAGATCGTGTTGCTTGTATGGAGAAGTTTGTAAAGCAAATGGAAACCAAAAGAGAGGAAGTTGTAAAGCTTTTAATGTGGGAGATTGGTAAAAATTTACCAGACTCGGAGAAGGAGTTTGATAGAACGGTAGAATATATTTATGATACTATTGAAGACTATAAGCAATTAGATAGAGATTCTGCTAATTTTAAAAAGCGAGATGGTATTTATGCACATATCCGTCGTGGACCATTAGGAATTGTACTTTGTTTAGGACCTTACAATTATCCGCTAAATGAAACTTTTGCCTTATTAATCCCAGCATTGATTATGGGGAATACTGCAATTTTTAAACCAGCAAAGCATGGGGTGTTATTAATAACGCCGCTTTTAGAGGCTTTTAGAAATAGTTTTCCTAAAGGAGTGGTTAATATAGTTTACGGTAGAGGGAGAGAGGTAGCAGCACCAATTATGAAATCTGGAAGAGTAGATGTACTTGCGCTTATTGGAAACAGTAAATCGGCAGTTGCTTTGCAAGATCAGCATCCTCATAAAAATAGATTGCGTTTAGTTTTAGGTTTGGAAGCTAAAAACCCTGCAATTGTTTTAAGAGATGCCGATTTAGACTTAGCTATTAACGAGTGTATTGCTGGAACTCTCTCTTTTAATGGGCAGCGTTGTACTGCTTTAAAATTAGTGTATGTTCATGAAGATATTATAGAAGAATTTAATAAACGTTTTTCTAAGCGTGTAGACGAATTAAAGTTTGGAAACCCGTGGGAAGATGGCGCTAAATTAACACCACTTCCAGAGCCTGAAAAACCAAACTACATTCAAGAGTTAATAGAAGATGCTAAAGCACACGGAGCTACGGTTGTGAATGGAAAAGGAGGAAAAATTACCGATAACTATATTTTTCCTGCCGTTTTATACCCTGTAAATAAAGAAATGCGGGTTTTTAACGAAGAGCAATTTGGCCCTGTTATTCCTATTGTTCCTTTTAAAAATATAGATGAGCCTTTGGATGATATTGCTAATTCTAATTATGGGCAACAGGTAAGTTTATTTGGAGCGGATATCCGTACATTGGCGCCACTAATAGATACTTTAGTAAACTTAGTTTGTAGAGTAAACTTAAATAGTTCTTGTCAACGTGGACCAGATGTTTATCCATTTACAGGAAGAAAAGACTCTGCTGTAGGAACTTTAAGTGTGCATGATGCATTACGTTCTTTTTCAATTAGAACCTTTGTAGCTTCTAAAGATAACGATTACAATAATCGTATTTTAAATGATCTCTTAGGAAGTAAAGCTTCTAACTTTGTTAGTACAGATTATATTTTGTAATTCAACAAAAGTTTCAAAACTAAAACACTAGGCTGTGTAAAAAGTAATTTATAATAGTCAAACTGAGTTTGTCGAACTGAGCTTGTCGAAGTTTTCAAGTAGCTAGCACTCAAAAGAATCCTTCGACAAGCTCAGGATTATATTTCAAGATCAGGATGGTATTTAGAGTTTAATTACTTTTTACACAGCCTAGTGTTTTTTATATTTTAAAAAGACGATTAATTAACTCCACCATCAACAGTGGCCAATATTTCTAATGCAGCAGTATGCTCATCTTTATGAACAAATATCTGTATTTGATTTACTATGGAAGGACCAAAACCAGCTAATCTAGCAGATTCGGTTTCATTTTTTATAATTGGACTAATTCCAACTTCTTCTAGTTTACTTTTTATAAAAGTACCTTGAATATCACTCCCAGTAAATATTCTTATGTAATCTTTGTTTTCCATAACTTAAAGCTAAGCATTAAAATATTTATTTTTCCATATCACATTGTTAAAATTTTTCCCCAATGCAACTCCATAAAACAATGTAATACTAGCTATCATTTTAAATATAAAAAAATAGAGCACTAAAAAATAGACGCTACTTTTTTCTCTTGTAAATAATTCCATTGGGATCAACTTTGCAACAACAAAGCTTAGTCCAAGTATTAAAATGATAAGATTAAAAAGATTTTTAAACGGCATTACAGCTAATTTTCTTAGCGGATGCAGATCGTTCCCCCATTTATATATTAAATAATAATAATCGTTTCCTATGGGAGCAAAGAGTAGGGGATCATCTGCATTTTCAAGTTTAAAAAGTTTAGAAGGAGCAATTATTTGATGTCCGTTTATAGTAGTTTGATGTAATTTCTCTAATTCCTTTATAGCTGAAATTGCTTCTTGTGGAATTTGTCCTTTAAAATATTTAGAACTTAAAAATCGTAATCTATAATCAATGCATATTTTTTTAATTTGACTTATGTGATAAATTTTGTTAGCATCTAATAAATCAATTTTGAAGGCATTATTCTTTTTGGTAGTAGCTGCAAGGTTACTTTTTATTTGAGCTATATGGGTAGCATCTTTTTGTAAAATAGAATGTACTTGCAAAAGGATATTCTCTTCATTGCTTGTTTTGTTTCTGTAGGATTGAAGCTTCTCTTCTATATTGGTTGTTTTCAGCATCATTCTTCAATTTCAATTGTTCAACTATTTTCAAATTTAATAAATATGTTTTTTAATAGAGTGCTTATAGCTAGCTATTTAAGTGGTGTT
>Ga0114901_1000090_pt1 | contig 74417 bp, 62 predicted proteins | sample MalvireepMed_s16_FD_89686 | JGI IMG/M metagenome (GOLD analysis project Ga0114901, IMG submission 89686) | Marine viral communities from the Global Malaspina Expedition - Malaspina viral metaG DeepMed_s16 | ecosystem: Environmental > Aquatic > Marine > Oceanic | place: Mediterranean Sea... | reverse complement strand
AGCCTAAAGCCTAAAGCCTAAAGCCTAAAGCCTAAAGCCTAAAGCCTAAAGCCTAAAGCCTAAAGCCTAAAGCCTAAAGCCTAAAGCCTAAAGCCTAAAGCCTAAAGCCTAAAGCCTAAAGCCCTTCCTCATATTCAGGATACAAAAAGCTGTTATACGGAAAACGTGTTACGTGTATTTCCCTAACAGAGTCGTATACCTTCTTTCTAAATTCTTCTAGATTTTCTTTGTTTAAAGCTGAAATAAAGAGCACATCCTTACTATCTAATCTGCTCATCCAAGTTTGTTCCCATTCTTTTAAAGTGAAGTGTTTTGTAGTTTTCTCGGTAACTAAATCATCTTCATCAATGGTTTCATGCTCGTAATTGTCAATTTTATTGAAAACCATGATTGTTGGTTTGTCAGCACTTTTTATTTCATCTAAAATCTGATTAACAGAGGCTATATGTTCTTCAAAATTGGGATGAGAAATGTCTACTACATGTAGTAATAAATCAGCTTCACGAACTTCGTCTAGCGTACTTTTAAAAGATTCCACCAATTGTGTTGGTAGTTTTCTAATAAATCCTACCGTATCACTCAATAAAAACGGAAGATTCCCAATAACAACCTTTCTAACAGTGGTATCTAGGGTTGCAAAAAGTTTATTCTCTGCAAAAACATCACTTTTACTAATAACATTCATCAAAGTAGATTTTCCAACATTGGTGTAACCAATTAAAGCTACACGAACTAAAGCCCCACGATTACCGCGTTGCGTTTCCATTTGTTTATCTATCTTTTCGAGTTTCTTTTTTAGTAAGGCAATCCTATCTCTTACAATACGTCTATCCGTTTCAATTTCTGTTTCTCCAGGTCCACGCATTCCAATCCCCCCTCGTTGTCGTTCTAAGTGGGTCCATAAACCTGTAAGTCGTGGTAATAAATATTGGTATTGAGCTAATTCTACCTGAGTTCTTGCATAACTAGTTTGTGCACGTTGTGCAAAAATATCTAGTATTAAACTAGTTCGATCTAAAATCTTAGCTTTTAAGATTTTCTCAATATTTTTTTGTTGTGCGGGCGTTAATTCGTCATCAAAAATTACAGTTCCTATATCATTCTCGGATACATATTCTCTAATTTGTTCCATTTTCCCAGTTCCAATAAAGGTCTTTGGATTTGGAATGTCTACTTTTTGGGTGAATCTAGTAGCTACTTCCCCACCGGCAGTATATGCCAAGAACTCTAATTCATCTAAATATTCTCTAGACTTTTCTTCATCCTGCTCTTGGTTAATAATACCAATGAGCACCACTTTCTCATAATCTATTGTTTTCTTTTCCAGCATAAATAATAGTGTAAAGTACAAAGGTACACAATTGATTTTTTTATTTTTACACCATGAGCGATAACAATTTATATACGGTAGCATTTTATAATTTAGAAAACCTGTTTGATACCATTAACGACCCCAATATTTTAGATCAAGACTATACTGAAGATGGAAGGTTGCAGTGGGATGATGACCGATATGAAAACAAAATTTATAAATTAAGTAAGGCAATTGCTCATATTGGTGCTAAAACGTTAAGCGCTCCTCCTACATTGTTAGGTGTTGCTGAAGTTGAAAATAAAAAGGTCCTCAACGATTTGATTGCTACTGAGGCTTTAGCTGATGCCAATTATAACTATATTCATTATAATTCTCCAGATGAACGTGGCATCGATACTGCACTTTTGTATCAAGCAGATACTTTTGAGGTTGTTCGGAGTAAGGCTATTCCTCTTTTAGTGTATAATGAAGAAGGAATCCGAGATTATACTAGAGATATTCTACATGTTTTTGGAAAGTTATATGGCGAAGAAATTCATGTTTTTGTAAATCATTGGCCTTCTCGGAGACAAGGAGCTGGAGAGACAGATTATAAGAGAATTGCGGCTGCAAAAACATTGCATACCGTTATTGACCAGATTAGAGTTCAAGAAGAGAATCCGAAGTTTATTATTATGGGAGATTTTAACGATGATCCTCACTCTCCTAGTGTAAAAGAACATTTGGTAACGTCCAATTTCTATAACCCAATGGAAAAGTTGTTTATTCCAGATGAAAGAGGAAGTCTTACGCATAATTTTAGTTGGAATGTTTTTGATCAAATCATTATTTCAACCAATTTCTTTGATGCATATCGCAGTAAACTTACTTTTTTGAATGCTGATATTTTAGATGAACATTTTTTAACTGAATGGGAGGAGAAATACAAAGGTTTTCCCTTTAGAACATATGTTGGCACAAAATATCTTGGCGGTTATAGTGATCATTTTCCTGTTTTTATTCAGCTAAAAAAATCTTAGGAATCTGTTTTCTTACTTGTATGCTGTTTTTGGATGATTTTTAGGCTCTAAAACATCAAAATATCTATTAAAGGTAAAAATCATCGATGAAATACACTTTACTATACAGAAAAATACTACACATAAATTATTTATAATCTTACATTTTTTGCTATTTCATGTAATTCATCGAAAATCACAATGCATTTCATCGAATAAATCGTGCAGTTTATCGATAAGGTTTGGTTTAACTCCTACTTTAGTTATGCCAAATCACAAGAACTATGAAATCAATCCTACAAAAGACAGTTTTGTCTATCGCAATTACAGGAATTTTTCTTTTTAATGTCTCAGAAGTTGAAGCGCAACAGAAGTTTCAAAAAGCTACACATGTTCAAGATTTTCAAAGTAAGAATCTAAAATCGATTTCAGCTAAATTTAGAAGTAAAGCTTTATTGAATAAAGAAAAAGCACATAGTTTAGCACGTTCTAAAGGTTGGGAAGTGTCTAAAAAGCTTCCAAATGGTGGCTATATGGAATTAGAAAAAGTGGGTCCAGATGGGGCGCCTATTTATTTTACAACATTTAATGATAATGTGGTACATGCATCTAGATCAAATTCACTTTATAGAACTGGAGATTTGCATTTAGATGTAGATGGAATTGGCATGCATGTAGGAGTTTGGGATAGTGGAAATGCTTTAATGTCTCATCAAGAGTTTACAGGGAGAGTTAAGTCTGGAGATGATTCAAAAAGAACAAGTGGACACGCAACGCATGTTTTAGGAACAATTATGGCAGCAGGGGTTGATAAAAAAGCAAAAGGTGTTGCTTTCAATGCAGAGGGAGTTACTTTTGATTGGACTAATGACGAGGCGGAAGTGGCAGAAGCAGCGGCAAACGGATTATTACTTTCAAATCATTCTTATGGAATTAGTGGAAAAACAATTCCAGATTGGTATTTCGGAGCATATATTTACCAAGCGCAAGAATGGGACGAGATTATGTACAATGCTCCTTATTATTTAATGGTTACAGCTGCAGGAAATACACAGCAATATCAATATAATGAAACTCCAAATGTAGGAACTCCAGCAGATGCAAACGATCTTTTACTTGGGTATGCAGTGTCTAAGAATGGATTGACAGTAGCCGCGGCAGATAATGTTGTTTTAGATGAAAATGAAAACCTTATTAGTGCAGATATTGCTTCTTTTAGTAATTTCGGTCCTACAGATGATGGTAGAATTAAACCAGATATTACAGGCGAAGGGGTAGATGTATATTCGGCTTATAGTGATACAGAAACTAGTTATGTTAGTCAATCTGGAACCTCAATGGCGGCTCCTGGTGTTACGGGATCTTTATTGTTACTTCAGCAATATTACAGAGAAACACACGGAACTTTTATGAGAGCGGCAACGCTTAAAGGATTAACATTGCATACCGCAGATGAGGCAGGTGCTTTTCCAGGGCCAGATTATAAATTTGGATGGGGAATTATAAATGCTAGAAAGGCTGCAGAAACAATTTCAAAAGCGGGATTCGAATCGGAAATTATTGAAGAGACTTTAAATGAAGGACAAACATATAGTTTTACTGTTGATGCGGAAGAAGGACAAACATTAATGGCTTCAATTTCTTGGACAGACCTTGCAAATGCATCAAAAAATGAAGGGAAGTTAAACGATCCAACATCAGTTTTAGTAAACAACCTTGATATAATTATTACTAAAGAAGGAGAAGAGACTGCTTATTATCCTTGGAAACTTTCTGTTAGTAAAGGAAATAGTGCTGCGGAAAAAGGAATTAATAATGTGGATCCGTTTGAAAAAGTTGAAATCCCTAATGCTTCAGGTACCTATAAAATTACGGTTACTCACAAAGGGCAATTAGCAACTTCTTCACAGGATTTTTCAATAGTTCTTACAGGAGTTAAAAAAAGCGCTTGTACATTGGACACTCCAAAAGAATTGTCTTCATCAGAAATTAAAGAAACAGAGGCAACACTAGAATGGGAAGTTGTGGCAGATGCAATTTATGAAGTTGCTTATAGAGCGCAAGGAAGTAATAAAAATACAAGTGGTTCTTGGAATACAGTTCTAGCTACTAAAAATAATAATAAATTAAGCTCATTATCGCAAAATACCATTTATGAGTGGAAAGTGAGAACTTTATGTTCTGAGTTAGCAGAATCTGAATATAGCGAGGTAAAAGTATTTAAAACTAAATTTATAGATACAGAAGCTCCAAATAGTGTTAAACATATTTCGGTTTCTGGTTTGTCTCAAACTCAATTAGAGTTAAGTTGGAAACAGGCAACAGATAATGTTGCAACGGTTGCTTATGAAGTTTTTATGGACGGAATTAAAATAGATGAGCTTGCTGAAAATAAATTAACAGTAACCGGATTACAGGCAAATACAGCGTATACTTTTACAATTGTAGCTAAAGACGAAGCTAAAAATACTTCTGAAATAAGCGATGCATATTCAGTAAGAACATTATCTGAAGAAAGTCTAACTGATATAATTGCTTTCAATGATTTTGAAAATGGAATAGGAGAATGGAGTGCATCAGGAATTTGGGGAGCAAGTAAAGGAAAATATACTTTGGATAACTCTATAGCTGCAAGTAGTAGAGAAACAGGTTTGGCTTCAATCGTAACGCCAAAAATGAATATATTACCATATGAAAAAATAGCGTTAGACTTCTATGTTTTAGCAACAGCTATTAAAAATAATGATAAAATATCTGTATCTGTAAATAATGGTAATGGTTGGGATTTATTAGAGACCTATGTTATAAATGATGAAGTAGCGAATGGATATTTCTATCAAGCTACATTAACTCTTACAAACAAAGAGCTTAAATTTTCTGAAAACACTCAATTTAAAATAGAAACACAAATTTATAATGAAACTACTAGCATTTACATTGATAATGTTACTGTTAGAGGTTTTGCAAATAGTGCAAGTAAAGAAAGCTCTTTAGATAGATTGGCAGCAATGGATGCTAGTGAACTTCTAAAGACTCAAGATGATATAAAGAGAATAAGTGTATATCCAAATCCAACAGTAAATAATATTACTATTAACGGACTTTCTGCTACTAACGATGCTTACCAAATTTATAATTCGGCAGGAAATATTGTAGCTGCAGGTAATGGTTACAATAAAAGTATTGATGTATCTCGTTTTCCATCTGGACTTTATGTAGTTGCAGTTCAAGAAAATGGAAAAATGACTGGAGCCAAGTTTTTAAAGAATTAGAACAGTGCCCAGTAGGCAGTCTGTAGTTGAGAGTTTAAGGCTTATAGTTGATAATTGAAAAATCTTTCTCTTGATTCAAAGATTGAAAGTTTTTCGAATTGACTTCTCTATTTTATAGTCAAAAAACATCATAACAACGTAACTTCATAACTAATTAACTTTTTACTTTCAACCTTAAACTCTCAACTAAAAATTACACATGTTTAATTTCTGAATCGTCTAAAATATCCTGTCCTCTTAAGCGAAGAAAAATTTGAGCTACGGCAATGACATCTTTTTCGCAATAAGTTACAATCTTATCGATATCTTTTTCTATGTAAAACACATGGCAAACCATACTTCCATCAATATCGTCTTTTGGCGATGAGATGTCTAAAATATTAGTAAGTAGCTTAAGAGAAGTATAATGCTTATAATCGCCAAACTTCCAGAGTTCCATGGTGTCTAAATGAGGGATTTCCCAAGGTTTTTTTCCAAATAAATTAAGTTTTGTAGGTAATCTTATTCCATGAATAATCATTCTTCTTGCAATAAAAGGGAAGTCAAATTCCTTAGCATTATGTCCGCAAAGTAATTTATAAGGTTCGTTATAATGAGTCTCTAAAAGGTTTTTAAATTCGTTCAAAAGATCTTTTTCTTCTCCGTGAATTGAGGTAACTCTAAAGCTTCTTGTATTACCTTTAAAGGTAAAATATCCTACAGAGATACAAACAATCATTCCAAATTCCGCCCAAATACCAGCACGATCATAAAATTCTTCTGGTGAAAAATCTTCCTTTCGCTGATATTGTGTTTTATGTGCCCAGAGTTCTTTTTTTGTAGGGTCTAAAGCATCAAAATTATCATGCTCTGGAACTGTTTCAATATCGAGGAATAAAATATTTTCTAGACTAATTTTAGTCAGCATCGTTTATTATTTTATAGGATTCATCAATATATTCATAAATGTCTTTACTGAAAGAATTTATTTGTTCTGATGAGGTCTGGTCTCCTAAGCGAACTATAATTAAGTTATCCTCTGGTTGAACAATTACATACTGACCTAAATGACCTCGGAGCATAAAAAAGTCTCTTCCATTGTAATTATTTAGTAACCATAAACCATAGCCATACATTTGTCCGTCTTTAAATCTAGGTTTTGTAGCTTTTTCAACAAAAGTTGAATCCAAAAGTTGTACACCGTTCCATTTACCATTGTCTTTATAGAGCTTGCCAAAGCGAGCAAAACCTCTTGCAGTGGCAGCAATACAGCAATAAGCCTTTGCGAGTCCGGATTCTTTACTATCTAATTGCCAAAGTCCCATTTCTGTGGCGCCCATGGGTTGCCAAAAACTAGCGGATAAATAATTTGCTAAACTTTGTTTAGTACTTTTCTGGATAATCATTGCCAGTAATTGTGTATTACCACTTAGGTATTTATAAGATTCTCCTGGGGTGTCAACTACTTTTAATCCGAGAATTATTTTTGTTAGGTCATCATCAAAGTAGGCACGGGTAGTGATGGAAAATGGACTGTAATAAGCTTCATCCCAATTGAGACCACTGCCCATTGAAGCTAGATCTCCAACAGTCATTTTTCTACCAATTGGAGTATCAAATTCTTTATAAAAATCTGCTACAGGTTGATCTAAACTTTTTATATACCCCTCTTGAATTGCCTTTTGTAATAGGGTTACAACTAGGGTTTTTGCCATTGAAAATGAGTTTGTACGACTCATCTCGTTGTATTCATTATAATATTTTTCTCTAAAAATAGAATCGTTTTTTATAATGAGAAAAGCAGCTGTTCCATATTTTTGATTGAGTTTGTCAAGATTTTCAGATACTATATTTTGATAGAATGGGGCTTTTGGCCATGGTTGAGGATTAACTCCTTTCTGAATAATTTCATTGTCGAAATACTTAAAATCATCTATAAAAGCAGTGGAATGCCCTGTTAAATAGGTTACACGAACGGCTTTTATCAAGTAATCATATCCGAAGATATATAGAGCAATCCATGTTATTCCTATAATAAATAGGAAGGCTCTGAAAATTTTACGTATCATTTTCATAGAGAGTTTGATGAAATTAAACTAAATATAGGAATTAATCTGTTTAAAAAAGCTTTTGTTGAGGAGATGGACTTTCGTGTTCTAAAAGCCATTTTTTGCGCCATAAGCCACCTGCATAGCCTGTAAGAGAGCCATTGGTGCCAATAACACGGTGGCAGGGAACAACAATCCAAAGTGGATTTTTACCATTGGCAGAGGCAACAGCTCTAATAGCTTTTACATCGCCTAATGTTTTTGATAGTTCTAAGTAAGAAGTTGTTTTTCCGAAGGGAATATTTAGTAATTCTTTCCAAACACGTTTTTGGAAATCTGTTCCTTGCGGGTTTATTTTGAAATTAAACTGTACTAGATTTCCTGTAAAATATGCCTGCAATTGTTGGGTTGCTTCTTTTAAATCATCAGGAATGTTTGTAGAAATAGTAGTTTCTTCATCTAAAACAGTAATAGAAGTAATTCCATTTTTATCTCCAACAATTTTTGTACTTCCAAGGGGAGTTTTAATTACTGCTTGTTCCATCATTCTCTTCAATTGGCTTTTCAAAAATACCCATTCTTTCTGCTCTAATTTGCCAATTTCTACGTGCTAATAATTGTAAATCTTCTACATTATCACTTTCATCAACAATTTCGAGTCCTAGCATGGTTTCTATAATATCTTCCATTGTTACGAGTCCGCTTATAGAACCGTATTCGTCAACAACCAAAGCAATATGATCTTGATTTCCTATAAATTTTTCAAAAAGTTCTGGTAGCGGAATACTTCGTTTAGAAATTAAAATATCTCTGCGGAGGGTACTTAATTTTTCATCACCTTCTCCATTAATCATAGCTTCCAGTACTTGATCTTTTAAAACAAAACCAGTAATATTATCAACATTATTTTTATAAATAGGAATTCTGGAGAATCGAAGTTTCGGATTTCTATTAAAGAATTCTTGGATTGTTAAATCTTCCGAAGCTGTTTTCATAACGGTACGTGGAGTCATAATATCTTTTGCCCAAATCTGATCGAAACGCATTAGGTTTTTAATCATGGTCGACTCAGATTCTTGGAAAACCCCTTCTTCTTGAGCGATATCTGCCATAGCTGTAAAATCTTCTCTACTGAAAACAGACCCATGTGCACTTTTCCCACCGATAAGTTTTGTTGTTAATTTTAAGAGCCAGATAATTCCTGTCCATTTTAAGGGAAAAATCATTATAGTCAATGTCTTAGCAGTAAAATTTCCTAATCGTCTCCAATAGGTTGCTCCAATAGTTTTAGGGATAATTTCTGAAACAACAAGAATTAAAACGGTCATAATAGCCGATACAATTCCGACAATATTAAAACCTAAAATATCAATTTTATATGGTAATTTTTCAGCTTGAACCCCCACTAAAATTGCGCCAACCGTATGTGCAACGGTATTGATAGTTAAAATAGCAATAAGCGGAGCATCTACATTTTGCTTTAACTTTTCAAGGGTAAAGGCATATGTCTTTCCTTCTTGTTTCTTTACGTTTATAAATGTTGGTGTAACGCTCAAAAAAACAGCCTCGAGTACAGAACATAAAAACGAGAAGAAAATTGAAACGAGGGCAAATAAAATTAATAATCCCATATAATTGATTTGTAGCTAAAATACGTATATAAATACTAAGAAGCAAAAGAAGGGTTTATCCCTAATGATTGTCTAAATGTAAGAATACTCTTAAAATTACCATCCTACATATTTAGGAGGTTTGATATTGTTTAGATTTAAATAAACTATTAATTGTCCGCGGTGATGTGTTACATGGTCTTGTAATAAATTGAGGATTTGCAATTTGGTTTTTTTGCCTGCAAAGAAATCTACTTTATCTACTAGTGTTGAGTCTGGAGTTTTTATAACTGCATTTTTAACTGCATCAAAAGAAGTGGAAATTGATTTTAATAGGGCTTCTTTGTTACTGTTTTCTACTTTTTCATCCTTAATATCAGCCTCAAAATAAGTTTTACCGAGCCAATTCATGTTTTGTTGAATATGTAGGAGTTGTTCTTTAAAACTCATTTCGCGCTCGGTAGGCTTGTAGTCGTACTTTTCTTCGGGCATTGATTGTGCTATTTGTAGTAAATAGCTTTTAGAGTTTTCCCATTTTTCGCTAAAGGTGGCAACCGAAAAATCTTGAGCAGATAACGTAGTTATTGTCAGGATAAAAATAATAGAGAATAGATTTTTCATCAATTTAAGAAATTAGTTTAACTACATCTTTTGCAAAATAGCTAGCAATAATATCGGCACCAGCTCTTTTAATTGCAAGAGTTTGTTCTAAAATAACTGCATCATGGTCGAGCCATCCTCTTTCAGAAGCGGCTTTTATCATTGCATATTCACCACTTACTTGATACACGGCTACTGGTACTTCAAAATTATTCTTAAGGTCTCGAACAATGTCTAAGTAGCAAAGTCCAGGTTTTACCATAACAATATCGGCACCTTCGTCTATATCCATTTGTGTTTCTTTTAAAGCTTCGGTACGGTTGGCAGGATCCATTTGGTAGGTTCTTTTATCCTTAGGAATATCTTTTGCATCTACAGGAGCAGAATCTAAGGCATCTCGAAAAGGGCCATAAAAAGCAGAAGCATATTTGGCGCTATAACTCATTATTCCAGTATTTATAAAACCTTCGTTTTCTAATGTTTCACGCATTTTTAAAATTCTACCGTCCATCATATCACTTGGTGCTACAAAATTGGCTCCTGCTTGTGCGTGGGATAGAGCCATTTTGGCCAATACTTCTGCGGAAGGATCGTTTAATATTTGTCCGTTTTCTACAATTCCATCATGACCATAAGCCGAATATGGATCTAGCGCTACGTCGGTCATAACCAACATTTCTGGAACTGCATTTTTTACAGTTTTTATTGCACGTTGCATTAATCCATCTGGGTTGAGTGCTTCGGTACCTTTATTATCTTTTAAATTGTCTGGTACTTTTACAAAAAGTAAAACCGATTTTAGTCCCATGCCCCATAATTCTTTTACTTCTTTTTCAAGTAGATCTAAACTGAAACGGAAGTAATTTGGCATGGAAGCAATTTCTTCTTTTATGTTTTTACCTTCTACTACAAATAAAGGAACCAAAAAATCGTTTGGAGTTATAATGGTTTCTTGTACCAAACTACGAATAGCTTCATTGGTTCTTAAGCGTCTGTTTCTTCTTAATGGATACATATTTTTGTTTTTTAATTTTATAATTCTGAATGAGGTTCAAAGGTTCAGAGGTTCAGAGGGGCAAAGGTTTTAATAGTATTTTCTTTACTTTTAAATTTCCTCATTTCCTCATTTCTTACTTTTACACGCTTCAATCTTCTTCAATCTTAAAAGTATCATTTATTTTATCGGCGGTTTTGGTTAGTATTTTTGGCGCTTTAAATCGGTAGCCTATATAAATATCTATATAAGCAATATTGTCGTCTAATTGGATATGGTTATGACCGTGGTATTTCAGTTTAGAAAAATCGGCATGAATCCCACCAAAATAGCGATTCAAATTAAATCCGAATACTCCATTTGCCGACATACTAAATAAGGTTGTAAAAATACCAGTACCCCCAAAATTATTATAATTAAGTCCTACACCTACAGAAGCACCTGCAGAAATAAACATATGGTCATTAATTACATAACTGTATTGATACCCAGGAACTAATCCTATGTTTGCCGATTGCAAATTTTGGTCAAAACCGCTGGATTCCATCACAAAATTAGTATAATCGTATGCTATTTTCGGTATCAAACTTCCAGCGCTTTTTGCTTGCCATTCCCGTTGTCCTACTGTTGCCCGATATGAAAACTTATCATTTAAAGAAAATGCAGTGGAGCCTTGTATTTTATTAGTTTCTAAGAGCGGAGCATCAAAATTTTCAGCATTACTTTTTACCTTAAACCCTCGTTGATGATAAAAACTTAAAGTTTGAATCAATCCTTTATAAATCCCTCTAAAATTTAGATTGTAAATATCAGAATCGGTGTCATCGCCGTTGTTTCCTGGTAAGAAAGAAGGTGAAAATCCGAATCCAAATTCAATAAATCTATATTGGAAACCTAAAGCTAGGCGCTGTTTTTTATTAGGGATGATATCATACGTAGTTTTATTTTCACCTTGATAATAATCAAAACTATTAGAAACATCTATAAAAGAAAACCGGAGTCCTATTAAACTATTGAATCTTTTAATATAGCCATCATCAGATACGGTGTCTTTTTTAACCGTTTGTTCCTGAGAAAAACAGTTAAAAGAGAGAAAGAATAAAGATATATATATACTTATCCGACCCATTCTTTTGGAGCTTCCAATACTTTGATTAATTTTTCTTCTTCGCTTCCTTGTTCAGGATGATGGTTGTAAACCCATTGTACATGCGGCGGCAAACTCATTAAAATACTTTCAATACGACCATTAGTTTTTAGTCCGAAGAGAGTACCTTTATCGTGCACCAAATTAAATTCTACATAGCGTCCACGACGGATTTCCTGCCAATTTCTATTTGCTTTGGAATAAGGAAGTTTTTTTCTTTTTTCCACAATTGGGACATAAGCCTCTAAAAAGCTATTTCCAACTTCAGTAACAAAGTTATACCAATCTTCCATGTTTTTTTCTTCGGAAGCTTTACAGTAGTCAAAAAAGAGACCACCTATACCACGAGCTTCATTTCGGTGTGCATTCCAAAAATACTCGTCGCATTTCTTTTTAAAATCAGGATAGAAATTAGCATCATGTTTATTGCAAGCTGTTTTGCAGGTTTGATGAAAATGTTTGGCATCTTCTTCAAATAAATAATAAGGCGTTAAATCTTGACCACCCCCAAACCAACTATCTATAATTTCTCCTTGCTTATTGTACATTTCAAAATAGCGCCAATTTGCATGTACGGTGGGAACCATTGGGTTTTTAGGATGTAGTACCAAGCTTAATCCGCAAGCAAAAAAATTGCAATCTTCTACTTTAAAATATGCCTGCATGGTTGGAGGTAAAGGCCCATGAACTGCCGAAATATTTACGCCTCCTTTTTCAAAAACATCTCCGTTTTCTATTACTCGTGTGCGTCCACCACCGCCTTCTGGGCGTTCCCATAAATCTTGTTGAAATGTTGCCTTCCCATCTATTTCTTCTAATTTAGAAGTGATGGTATCTTGAAGCTGTTGTATATATTGGTAGAATTTATTTTTCATCTGTTTACTTTCCTTTATATGAAATTAATTTTCCTTCTATTATTGCGAGTATGCTGTAATATAAAATACCTAAGCATAAACCAGTTTGCGGAGCATCTAAAAATAAGCCGCCCGAACCTCCTAAGTTGTTTTTTAATTTATTGTAGCCTGATAAGTTTAAGAACTCATTGGTAAGTCCAAAAGGGGGAAGTATTTCCGAGCTAAAAGCTACTACAAAAATTAATATAAAATAAACAATAAGAGCTATAATAGAAAAAAGAATGGTTCGATCTTTAAATTTTTTATCGACATTAAAAAAGGCAAAACGCATTCTGTTTAAAACTACAAACATATACGTAATTAAAATTACGTTGTTGGGCATTGACTTGTTGAAGGCATAAGCAAAGAGTCCATAAAAAGGAACAAAGATGATGAGCGACCATTTTTTTGGCATTAATGCCATAAAAACACCAGAATGTACCAAAACAAATTCAAAAGCCATTAAGGATGACATTGAATAAATTTTTTCTGCTTGTGTTGGTTGCGGAAACACCCACAATTGTAATAATTGATAAACAATAAACACATTCATTAAAATGCCTGCATACTCAAATTGTCGGTCGTATTTTTCAATAATGCTGATGGACATGTTTTTTATGGTCTTGAAGATGTTTTTCGTTCAATTGTTTTTGCATGCCTAAATTTTAAATCATCCGTAAGAATGGCGAAAGTCGCTTTTGAAGCATTTTTTACAATGAATTTCATGGTGTACAAAATATCCCTTTTGCCGGGCACTTGCTCAATAAATTTTTGAGTGAATGCTTCGCCGTTTGTAGCTAAGTTTTCGTTCATGTTATTAATGATCCATTTGGCATCCAATTCTTTTCCATCTTTATCAAAAAACCGGAATGATTGATAATCAATGTTCATGTACTTTTTGAAGTTCAAGCTTACCGTACTGTCGGCAATTTTAAGATCGTAATCGGTGTTGCTCATGTTGGAATTTAGCGCTACTGTTTTTCTTTTGGTGGGTTTAAATGTAGTAATGTCTATTTCGACCTTTTCTATTTTTGGGACGGGTTGATATAAACCGGAATGATAAGGACCAAAATACATCGGGGTATAGTACGGAACATTCTTGTCGGGTTTTAAGTTGATGGTTTTTCCATTTTTATCATAAAATTGAATGCTGTTCACCTTTGAATAGGCGCCGGCCAAAAGGGAATCCATAACACTTTCGCTGTTGTTGAGGTAACCACTTAGATAGTACGAATTTTCCCGCCCAGGATAGGTATCGATTACAAGGCTGTCCAAGCTTTGTGCTATTGTTTTTTCAAGCTTTTCCCTGTCTGTTATTAATGGGGGCTTTTGGTATTCGTATTCAATTGATGAATTATCAAAGTTGCTGTATTTCATATAGCTGCTGTAGTACAGGTCGGGTTCTATTGTCATAAACTCTTCAAACATATCTGGGGCATGATAATTTTTTACCTTGTTTATCATAAAAACGCTGACATCATCATTTTCATGCGATACAAATTTGGTGTAAAGCGGTATTCCGGTTTTTTTGTCCAAAACATATTTCACCGCAATATTTGTGGTATCGTATTCTTTTTCCATAACACTCTTTCCATAAAGGATCACTTCTTTTCTTGTGATGTTTTTTACCGTATAATCATATGTTACGACTTGGCTCTTGACATTAAGGAATTCGCTGGAGATGGAATCGGTAACGCTCCAAGAGTATCCTTTTTTTAATACAATGCCTTCGTATAATTTATTGTTGCTAGGGTTGTGATACTTGCCAAATTCTTTTAAGGCCTCTTGTATCTTGTCAAAATCGTCGATGCCTGTATGGCTTACCAATTTTAAGGTTCCTTCTTCCGGTATAAAAATGAAAGGCTTGGAAATGATCTCCCTTACCTTTGTACTGTCTTGTCCCAAGCTTTCTGGGTTGTCGCTGTCCACCGTAAATATAGGAGACTTTACCTGAAACCGATCCACCTTCATGCGATACCCTTTGTTTTTTAAGAAAGTGGTCCCAATGATTGTTTTAAGGGCAAGGTCAATGCGTGAGGTGTTGAAAACAACCAATTCGGTCTCAAAAGGATACTGGTGATCTTTTTTTGGGTTGAATTCTAGTTTTTGACCAAAACCTTTAACTACGGCTAAGAATATTATATAAAAGATGAGTTTTTGCATACTGAAATAAATCTTGATGAATTAGTCTTTTGGAAATCGTTTTTTTACTTCTTCGTTGTAATCGTCCACAAATTTTTCAAACCATTCGGTAGATTGTTTTTGTAGTTTTCTCATTATTTCAACATAATCAACAAAAGAGTCTTTATGAATTCCGCCTTCACAGGCTGTAGCATGTTTAATATTTGGAAATATAGGGTCTGGAGTTATTTCTATTGTTTTTAAACGAATATTATGTTTTACATTTTTTTCTTTGAAGAGGATCTCATCGGGTTGTTCAGTAACGATTTGTGCAAGACTAACAACGTCATTTTCAAAAAGCGGATCTGCAAATTCCGATAATGGAATAAATCCGTCCTTATCCATCTTAAACTTATAATTTTCAAAATTGAATAAACTCATTTTTTAAATTTAGTGTTAACTTAAATCCCTCATGGAGGGTTTTATTTCTCTTGAATAGTTATAACCTGTAGGATTGCGCTTTTTGTATTTTCTGAATTAAATCAAAAGAAAAAGTTTTACTTTCCAATTGAGCGTATTCATAAATAGCGATTGTTTTTTCTGCTAGTTCTGATTGATTTTCTTTGGATTCAACTTCAATAATTTTCAATAGTAAATCTCCTAATTGTTCGTAATTTTCAAAGGATAAATTTTGAGTATGAAGTTTTTCTAACAATATATCAACATTGGTTTCTATAATAAATTTTATAGATAATAAGTAGGCAGTTTCTAATTGTTTATCTACTTCCTGCCTTTGTTCTTTTTTCCATAAATCTGGAACAAATTCAATGTTTAATAAACTTTCTAAAATGCGACTTAATCGTTCGTTTTCTTCATCTTTTAACCCTTTGCTTAGCATGATGTTCAGCGTTTATATTTTTGTCTATGTATCAATAAAAACAAGCTTGTTATTTGCTAATTTTATTTCATCTAAATTTGTTATTTGAATTGCTTCATTCGTGTTGTCTAACAAACTAGTAATAGACACTTCAAGATTTTTATTAGACGAATATTGTTTTTCAGCAAAACAAATTCCAACAGTATTATTATGAATATCCATAGCCCTTTCAAGCGGATTGTTTATAAAAGTATCTTCGTGCCAATCGGTTATAAATTTTGCCCATGAGGTGCTTTTTTTAATATTTTTCCCCGCTTTTAAACTAAAGTTAATAATTAAAAAAGTCCATAGTGCATGCCTGAAGGCATTAGCAATATTATTTTTATGGTGTGTATTTCCAAAGTGTGTTGTGGTAATAGAAATACATTTTTTAGTTGCTTTTATAAAACAATAAAACAAAATTGGGCGAGAAATAGCAATGCCTAAAAGTCGGATTAACTGACTCCAAGAAAGCGATTTTATAATTCGCCCAACATTCATTTTATTTATGCTCATATTCTTTAACCGCCTCAATAAATGCTTTGGCGTGGTCAACAGGGATATGTGGTAAAATACCGTGCCCTAAATTGACAACATATTTATCTTTTCCAAACTCATCAATCATTTCATGAACCATTTTTTTGATGGTAGGGATAGGAGATAGCAATCTTGACGGGTCGAAATTACCTTGTAAAGTAATATTTCCACCAGTTAAATAGCGTGCATTTTTAGGAGAACATGTCCAATCTACTCCTAATGCAGAAGCTTTACTTTTGGCCATATCTCCAAGTGCAAACCAACACCCTTTTCCAAAAACAATTACTTCGGTTTCGTCTGCCAAGGCTTCTACAATCTGATTAATGTATTTCCAAGAAAACTCTTGATAATCTTTAGGAGAAAGCATTCCTCCCCAAGAATCAAAAACCTGTACTGCATTGACACCATTTTTAACTTTTTCTTTTAGGTAAAGAATGGTAGTATCTGTTATTTTTTGAAGTAAAGCATGTGCAGCTTCTGGTTGTGAAAAGCAGAAACCTTTGGCTTTGTCAAAACTTTTAGAGCCCTGACCTTCTACAGCATAGCATAAAATAGTCCATGGAGAACCAGCAAAACCTATTAGCGGAACTTCATTGTTCAACATTTCTTTGGTAAGCTTAATAGCATCCATAACATAGCCTAATTCTTCATTAATGTCTGGAACAATAACTTGCTCTACATCTTTAGCAGAACGAATAGGGTTTGGAAGCCATGGGCCAACACCAGGTTTCATTTCTACCTCAATATTCATTGCCTGTGGAATAACCAAAATGTCGGAAAAAAGAATAGCAGCATCTGGTTTTACAATACGAATTGGTTGTACAGTAATTTCTGCTGCTAACTCTGGTGTACGGCAACGGGTAAAGAAATCGTATTTTTCTTTGAGTGCCATAAATTCTGGTAAATACCTTCCAGCTTGACGCATCATCCATACTGGTGGTCTGCTTACAGATTCTCCTTTGAGGGCTTTTAAAAATAAATCGTTTTTTATCATGTCTTTTTTATAATCCAATTATGCGCTAAGCAATTTTTTTTCGATAACCGAGATTTGAATGCTCCAATATTTAGCGTTAAATTTTTTTTAGTTTACTTATAATGTTTTATAACCTGAATAATAACGTTCTCAATAGTACTTCTATTTGCTGTTATAATGTTATTGGTGTGTTTTCTAGCTTCAGCCTCGGTGGTTTTACCGATGCAAAAAACTGTGGTTTCTTCAAATAAATTTCGTTGCGCAAAACTTTCTACTGCACTGGGGCTAAAAAAGAGGACACCATCATAAGTACGAATCATATTTTTTGAAGTTAAGGCTGTTTTATAAACTTCAATTTCTGATAGTTTTATCTGATTCTTTTTTAACAATTTTGGCAATTCTTCTCTACGGATGTTTCCACAGAATAAGGTAAATTCTTTTTCTGAATGCTTTTTTACAATCTGCTCTGCCAATGCCTGTGCTTGATATGATTTTTCTGTTACAGAAAAGCCTTTTTTCTTTAAGTAGGCCTCCGTTTTATCTCCTACACAAAAACAATTTTTTATTGTAATTTCACGATTAAGAATTGATTTAACTGCATTTTTGCTTGCGAAAATTGCATTTTCTATAACAGTCGGACTTTCAAATTCTATGGGTGATATTTTAATGAAATCTTCATCAAAGCAATTTATATTTTCTTTTAATAATAGTTCTTTTTGAGGGTTGGTTAATTTTTTGGTGCTCAATATTTCTATCATATATCAAAAAATTAGTTAGTCATTGCGTCTCCAAAGGTTGCAATATCTTCATTCCTACCAAAAACAATTAGCAGGTCGTCCTTTTTTATTTTAGTATCATTAGCAGGAAGTCCAATTACTTCTTTTTTCTTTAACTGATTTCCTAAAAAGTTCTTTTTATTGCAAGGGCGAATAATGGTAACAACATTTAAATTATACTGTTTTCTAAAATCTAAATCTTGAAGCGATTTATCCTGAAAAGAGTCATTTACCTTTACTTCAGAAATCGAATATTCATCATCTAAATTAAAATTATCGAGTACATTTCTTAAGTTTATTTTTCCTGTAAGATTTGCAGCAGCTTCTTGTTCTGGGTGGATAATATGCTCAATTCCCATAGCTTTAAGTACGGTGTCATGCACAGGAGATAGGGACCTACTGATAATTTTAGCTGAAAATTTTTCTTTTAAAATTGCAGTGGTAATAATAGCAGCTCCTTCATGTTCTCCAATAGCAACTACTGCAATATGTGTGTCTTTTAGCGGAAGAGAATCGTATGCCAATTCGTTGGTTGCATCTAAGCAAATGGTGTGGGCAATTTTATCTTTTAATAGATTTACCTTCTCCATTTTTAGATCTACTCCAATTACTTCATTTCCCGATTCGGTAAGCTTTAAAGCTAAAGAACTTCCAAAATTTCCTAAACCAAAGATGATAATCTTCACGCGAATAAATTTAAGTTAAACATTCAATTTTCAATACTTTCAATAATTATGCAAGCAATTTTTACTTTTTAAAATGCTTTTAGCACAGGTCTTGGTTATACTTAATCCCTTTGTGGGGAGGTCATAATTAGTTAATTAATATATTTTCCTTTGGATATTCATAAAACTGATTATTCATCTGTCTTAAAAATCCAATAAGAATATTAAGCATTCCTATACGCCCTATAAACATTACAACAATAATAACCGTTTTGCTTGGATAGCTTAAATGAGGCGTTAAATTTAAGCTTAGTCCAACTGTACTGTATGCAGAAAACGATTCAAAAGCAACAGAAATCAAATCTCTTTCTGGTTCAAAAAACAGTAACAATAAAATAGCAATACCAATAGTTATTAACGAAATAGAAACAATAGCAAAAGCTCTGTTCAACGTGGCATTGCTAATACATCTGGTTCCAATTTCTATTCTTTTTTTATTTCTAGCAATGGCAAAAATATTTAAAGTTGCTAATGCAAAGGTAGTAGTTTTAATACCTCCTGCCGTAGATGCTGGCGAACCTCCAATCCACATTAATAATATTACAAATAGTAATGATGGCATTGTTAAATGAGAATAATCTATGGTGTTAAAGCCCGCAGTTCTCGGGGTTACAGCTTGAAATGCCGTAGCTGTTATTTTTCCAAAAGCAGTATGGTGTTCTCCAAGTGTATTGGTTCCTTCAGAAAAATGGAAAAAAGTAAACCCAGCTAAAAGCAACAGTAGCGTTGTAGCCATTACTATTTTAGAATTTAGTGTAAGGAGTCTTACTAAATATTTTTTGTGCTCTTTGGTAAAGAGATTTAAGATATATAGTTTGATGTAATTATAAAAATTGAAAACAATATTGTAGCCTAAACCTCCAAATATAATGAGGAACATAATTACCCATTGGAATGGATAATCAAAACGTAAATTTTCATTAAATAGTCCATCTGGGGCATTAGAAAATCCTGCGTTACAAAATGCTGAGATAGAGTGAAAGATGCTAAAAAATATAGGATGTTCTAAATTTGATAAATCATCAATAGAAAAATAGATAAAAATAGCTCCAATCCCTTCTAAGGAAAAAGTAAAAAGCACAATATTCATTGCAAATTTTAAAGTGTCTTTTAGCGTTTCCGAAGCTACGTAGTCTTTTACATACAGCGTTTCTTTAAAAGAAGATCCCCCTTTAAAAAAGTAAGCAAAAAAGGAAGTAAAAGTTAAGATTCCTAATCCGCCTAATTGAATTAAAAATAGGATAACTCCCTGTCCAAAAAGTGTAAAATCTGTTGAGGTATCCATAACTGCCAATCCTGTTACACAAACGGCACTTGTGGAGGTGAAAAAGGCATCAATAAAGTTAATTTCTCCAACTGTAGTTGCTTTTGGGAGCATTAATAAAAACGCTCCTAACAAATCAAATATAAAAAAGCTACCTACAAATAAGATAGCTGGGTTGAAATATACACTGTATAAATATCTGATTAAAATGGTAAGTCTTAATACTAAATAAAGTAGTAAAGCACCTTCTAAAAAGGGTTTTATTTTATATAAATAGTGTTCTAAAACATGGTGAGAAGCAAAAATATATACAAAAATGCTAAGTAACACAACAGAAGCAAAGATACTTACGTACGTAAGGCTTATGAGCTTTCTGGTTTTGTCTTTTTGGATAAAATAACGATATATATTAGTGCCTAAAAGAATTAAAATTAAAGCACTTATAATAATAAGTTTATGTGTTCTAAATTTTTCGTACACAAAGAAGCCAAAATCGAAAATTAGAAAGCTAATCACGATAAAGTCAATTATTAAGAAAAACAGTCTTTGTGGACTTAATTTTTTCACACGAGTAAATTTAATTTTTTATATAATTAAGTAAAGAATCATTATCTATATAATCCCTTCGCTTTATTCAACTCCTCTTCTAAAGGCAACTATACTTTGACTCAGCTCAGTACGGAGCTTGGTTGTTATAAAACCTTCTGTGAGGGTTTTATAAGCTTAATTCTTTTTTAAGTTTTATCATAATTTCTTCACCACCTTCTTTAAGGATTTCTTGAGCGCATAAGGCACCAAGGCCTTCGCAATTCTCTATGAGAATCCTTTTTTCTACGGTTACTTTATGTTTTCCATCTAAAGAGAACAAACCACCAATAAAAGTTACATAATCAATATCTATTACTGCAAGCGCCCCAATTGGTGCCGTGCAGCCACCCTCTAAAGTACTTAAAAATTCTCTCTCTATAGTGGTGCAGATGTCAGTTTCGTAATCGTTTAATGTTTCTAAAGCCGTGCGTGTGGATTTATCGTTTTCCATGGCCACCACTAGCATTGCTCCTTGTGCCGGAGCAGGAATCATCCAATCTAGTACCATATGATTTTGTGGTTTTAAATTAATTCTTTCCAATCCTGCGGCTGCAAATATGGCTCCACTCCAGTCGTTGTTTTGTAGTTTCTCTAATCGGGTATTTACATTCCCACGTAAATCTACAATAGTGTGCTTTGGGTATCTATTAAGCCATTGCGCTTTTCTACGTAAACTTCCTGTTGCAATTGTAGCATGTTTGGCAAACTCTTTTGGTTTGTCTTTATGTAATAATATGTCAAAAGTATTTGCTCTAGGCAACACAGCTGCTTTTACAATGTTTTTAGGGAGTTTTGTAGGAACATCTTTCATACTATGAACGGCTATATCTACAGTCCCATTTAACATAGCTACGTCTAATGTTTTTGTAAAAACCCCTGTAATTCCTAATTCGTGTAATGGTTTATCTAAAATAAGATCTCCATCGGATTTCACAGGAACAATAACAGACTCAAATCCGTTTTTTGCTAATAAATCTTTTACATGGTTAGCCTGCCATAGTGCTAATTCACTATCGCGAGTTCCAATTCTAATTACGTTATTCATTTTGAAGTCTCTAATTGAAACACTTTTTTAATTAGTTCAATGCTTTCGTCGGAGGTGTTCGAACTGTCTTTTAAATGGTTGGCGAAGTGTGTTGTAATTTTCTGAATAATTCGATTGCTGATAATTTCTGCCTGTTCATCATTAAAATCGTTGATTTTTTTACGTTGAAAGTCAATTTCAGCATCTTTCATTGTTTTTAACTTCTTCTTTAAAGCTTTAATTGTGGGGGCAAATTTTCTTGTTTCTAACCAATGTTTAAAATCAGTTTCTACCTCTTCAATAATACTTTCTGCTTTTGGAATAAATTGCTCTCTTCTTTTTAGCGTATCATCTGTAATTTTTGATAACTGATCCAAATGTACCAAAGTAATATTTTCTAACTCTTCTACATTTGTATCTACATTTTGGGGGATAGACAAGTCCAAAATTAATAAATCTTTTGAAGTATGTATAAGTTCTTTTGCAATGGTAGGCTTCTGTGCTCCCGTTGCCACAATAAGGACATCACTTTTTCTTATTTCTTCCTGTAAATCACTGTATTCTTTTACAATAAGATTAAACTTCCCAGCAATTTTTTCGGCTTTATTTTTTGTTCTATTAATTAAAACAATATGATCGTTCTTGGTGTGTTTTACTAAATTCTCACAGGTATTGCGACCTATTTTTCCCGTTCCGAATAATAAAATATTCTTTTCTGAAATGTTTGGAATTTTGGCCAAAATATATTGTACCGAAGCAAAAGCCACAGAGGTAGCCCCCGAAGAAATTTCTGTTTCATTTTTAATACGTTTACTTGCTTGAATTACACAATTACACAAACGTTCTAAAAAATGATTGGTAAGATTCCGTGCTTTTGAAGCAATAAAACTTTGTTTAATCTGACTGATAATTTCAAAATCTCCCAGAATCTGACTATCAAGTCCTGTTCCAACTCTAAACAAATGCGAAATAGCTTCGTTGTTTTTATACACATAACCTATTTGCTGAAATTCATCTACAGTTCCGTTAGAATTTCCGCACAACAATTGTATTAATTGAAAAGGATGTTGAGCAAATCCGTAAATTTCGGTTCGATTGCAAGTAGACGTTACCAAAATACCATCTATACCAGCAGATTGAGCTTGATCCAAAAGCGCATTCTTTGCAGTTTCGTCCAAACTAAATTTTCCTCTCAATCCGGCATCAGCTTTTTTGTAGCTAATTCCGATGATGTAAAAAGATCTATGTTTTGAAATATTATAAGCTTCCATTCAGTTTTTTCTGAAGTCGGAGCAAAATTATATTTTAAAGATGTATAAAAATAACGCTAGAAGAACTTTTTATGTCGCTTTAGGAAAAACACTCGCCTTTTGATTTGATATACCGCAAAATACCGTATTTTTGAAGTGAATTAAGTGATTGACGAATTATTTGTTTAGAACAATTCTAAATAATATGATTTGTTTTTACTACAAATGTAGGTTTAAAAAATAACGCTATAAGTGCTATGGAGGAAATTATAATTGAAGATGGATTTACATTATTGAAGCTTCAAAATGAAGCTCATGATATTCAGCATATTACTAAGCAAATAGATAGTAGTTTTATTCAATTTCACTTCTGCTTAAAAGGGAGTGCTATCTTTCATTTTAATCAAGGAAATTATGCCTTGGACTTAAAAGAGGAGGAAGCATTGATACTTTATAATCCGCAACGGGATTTACCAATTAATCTAGAATTAAATTCTAAAACTTGGTTAATCTCAATATTGATTCCCATAAAAAAGTTTCATTCTTTGTTTTCTTCTGAAGCAAATTATATTCATTTTCTGGATGATGACAATATTGATAAAAAGTATTACAACACCTCTCCAATTACACCTGTAATGTCTGTGGTGTTGAGTCAGATGATGAATTATAACCTCCATCAGTCTATAAAAAGTTTGTATTTAAAAGGGAAAGTATACGAGTTGTTAGGTCTTTATTTTAACAAACCTGAAGATGCAGATATAGAACAGTGCCCTTTTTTAATAGACGAAGATAACGTACGCCGTATTAGAAAAGCAAAAGATATAGTTATTGCCCGAATGGCAGAACCGCCTTCATTACAAGAACTATCGGATGAGATAGGACTTAATTTAAAACGATTAAAAGAAGGTTTTAAACAAGTTTATGGAGATTCTGTTTATAGTTTTTTATTTGATTATAAAATGGAATATGCTCGTAAAATGCTTGAAACAGGCGATTCTAATGTAAATGAAGTAGGTTTAAAAGTAGGATATAGTACGGCTAGTCATTTTATTGCTGCTTTTAAAAAGAAGTATGGAACTACGCCTAAAAAATATATTATGGCATTAAATCAATAAATTAGAACACAAAACCAACACCAAGAATGAAACACTTACTATTCAGTTTCATCCTACTTATTTTTATAGGATGTAAAGAAAATTCATCAGCAAATAATAAAAGTGAAGCTGATTTTGCAATTCAAAAAGAAGAAGTTGCTTCAGAAGAGCATGTTTTAGTATTTACAAAAACAGCAGGCTTTAGACATAAATCTATTGAAGCAGGAGTAGCATTAATTAAAAAATTAGGAAAAGAAAATCATTTTTATGTAGACCATACCGAAGACTCATTGCAGTTTTCTACAGAGAATTTAAAAAAATATGATATGGTCATGTTTTTGTCTACAACTTTAGATGTTTTAGGCGATGCAGAGCAAGATGCTTTTAAAAAATATATTCAACAGGGAGGAAGTTTTATGGGGATTCATGCGGCCTCAGACACCGAATATACATGGCCTTGGTATGGTAAACTAGTAGGCGCTTACTTTGAAAACCATCCAAGTGGTACGCCAGAGGCAACAATCAAGGTTTTAGATAGAAGTCATATCTCCACAAAAATGCTTCCCGAGTCTTGGGTTAGAAAAGATGAATGGTATAATTTTAAAAATATCAATCCAGCTATTCATGTGTTGATGAATTTAGAGGAATCTTCTTATAAAGGAGGAACCAATGGAGAAAACCATCCAATTGCTTGGTATCATGAGTTTGATGGAGGGCGCTCTTTTTATACTGGTGGCGGACATTCCATCGAATCTTTTTCTGAGCCATTATTTGTGGAGCACGTATTAGGTGGGATTTTTTATTGTTTAAATAGGAAAAGTTAAGACGAATTTCGTAAAATATGAATCGATAATTTCTATGATACTATAAAAATCTAAACGGGGAAACAGGCATTATAAAAACATCAAAAAGAGTACTTTTGCAAAGTAAATTACCTCGGAATAAGTTGACGAGGTATCAAAAGGAAAAATTAAAAAACATTCCGAAGCAAGTCCTTCGTTAAACTAAGGGCAGACTTTGGAGCATTCAAATCTCGATTATCGGGTAAATATAGATAGTAGCATTCATGAAGGGAGTTTTATTAGTGAATTTGGGTTCTCCAGATTCTACAGATCCAAAAGATGTAAAGAAATATTTAGAAGAATTTCTAATGGACGAACGCGTAATAGATATGCCTTTATGGTTGCGTACGTTTATTGTAAAAGGCATTATTTTAAATACGCGACCGAAAAAATCGGCTGCTGCATACCAAAAGATTTGGTGGGAAGAAGGTTCGCCATTAATTGTGCTTTCCGAACGCTTACAAAATAAAGTAGATGCGCTTACGAGTGTGCCGGTAGCTTTGGCTATGCGTTACGGAAACCCTTCTATACATAGTGGTTTGGAGGCTTTAAAAAATGAAGGAGTAGATGAGGTGTTGCTAATTCCTCTCTATCCGCAGTTTGCTATGGCTACTACGGAAACTATTTTGGTGTTGGCAGAAGAAATTCGTCAAAAGCATTTCCCAGAAATGCAGTTTACCAATGTGCCTGCTTTTTATAATCATCCAGATTATATCCGTGTTTTAGCAGAGTCTATTCAGGAGAACTTACAAGATAAAGATTGGGAACATGTGTTGTTTTCATACCATGGAGTTCCAGAGCGACACATAAAAAAATCGGATATTACAAAATCTCATTGTAAAATAGATGGACAATGTTGTCAAACGGCATCACCTGCACATCAATTTTGTTATCGTCATCAATGTTACGAAACTACAAGACAAGTTGCCGAATATTTAGAATTAAAAGAAGGAAGTTATACCACTTCTTTTCAATCGCGTTTAGGAATCGATCCTTGGTTACAACCTTTTACAGATAAAACTATTAATAGTTTTCCTGAAAAAGGAATTAAAAAACTTGCTGTAATTACCCCTGCTTTTGTTTCTGATTGTTTAGAAACATTAGAAGAAATTGGAATGGAAGCACGTCATGAATTTAAAGAAAATGGGGGAGAGGAGTTCCATCTAGTTCCTTGTTTAAATGATGATGAGGCATGGATAAAAGTGCTTTCTCGTTGGATTGATGAGTGGGCACACAATACGGTAACCGCATAGCATAAAATGGCAAAAACAACATCTAAAGAATTAGGGACAGATTCCATTGGAAGGCTGTTGGTAAAACAGGCTGTTCCAGCGTCTATAGGGATTCTGGTAATGTCTCTAAATATATTAGTTGATACTATTTTTGTAGGAAATTGGATTGGCTCTGTGGCCATAGCCGCCATCAATGTAGTGTTGCCTGTTTCTTTTTTTATTGCCGCTTTAGGAATGGCTATTGGAATTGGGGGTTCGTCTATTATTTCAAGGGCATTAGGAGCGGAAGACAGTTCAAAAGCGTTGAAAACCTTTGGGAATCAAATTACATTAACGCTTTTGCTTACCAGTATTTTTGTTGTGGGAGGCTTATATTTTATTGATGGTATTATTCCAAGTTTTGGAGGAAAGGGAGCTATTTTTGAGCCTGCTAAAATCTATTATAAAATTGTATTGTATGGGGTTCCATTTTTAGCACTTTCCATGCTTGGTAATAATGTAATTAGAGCTGAAGGAAAGCCTAAGTTTGCTATGGTGGCAATGATTATTCCATCCTTAGGAAATTTAATTTTTGATTACCTTTTTATCAATGTTTTGGATTACGGAATGGAAGGGGCTGCATGGGCTACTTCGGGGTCGTATATTTGTTGTTTTGTATATATTTTGTGGTTCTTTTTATCGAAAAATTCAGAACTGAAAATTAAATTTACTCACTTCGGATTGAATAAAAATATTGTTACTGAAATAGCTTCTTTGGGAGGCGTTACGCTTGCACGACAAGCAGTGGTAAGTGTTACATATCTGTTTTTGAATAATATTTTATTTGAACTTGGCGGCGCTTCTTCGGTTACCGTTTATGCCATTATTGGACGGATGCTTATGTTTGCATTATTTCCAGTTTTAGGAATTACGCAAGGTTTCTTACCAATTGCAGGGTTTAATTATGGAGCCGAAAAATACCAACGCGTTCGAGAATCTATAAATACAGCCATTAAATACGCTATGATTTTGGGGTTTTTAATTTTTATTTTGATAATGATTTTTCCTGAAACCATTACCAGTATTTTTACCAATGACGGAGAGGTTCTTTCAAAAGCACCAGGAGCAATGCGATGGGTTTTTATGGCTACACCAATTGTGGTTATTCAGCTAATAGGTTCTGCATATTTTCAGGCTATTGGAAAAGCAACTCCAGCCTTGTTACTTACGTTAACAAGACAGGGTTTTTTCTTTATTCCGCTTATATTGATTTTACCAAAATTTTATGGAGAATTAGGAGTTTGGATTTCATTTCCTATTGCAGATACATTGGCTACTATTGTAACAGGGTATTTTTTAAATAGAGAAATTAAACGGACTTTAAAGGTTACTCCAACCGTAGAGGCTTAGTTATTTGTTAGTACATTTGTTTATAGAAAAGGATATAAAATGGTAGATTATTACAATTACATAAAATCTTTACATTTAATTTTTGTAATCACTTGGTTTGCTGGACTATTTTATATTCCACGTCTTTTTGTATATCAAATAGAAGCTTTTTATAAGCCTTCACCAGAGAAAGAAATTCTAGGAAAGCAACTTAAATTAATGGCAAAACGTTTGTGGTTTATTATTACTTGGCCTTCTGCTATTCTCGCAGTAATTTTTGCTATTTGGTTGCTTATTTTAGCTCCAGCATTTCTACAGCAAAGCTGGATGCATGTAAAACTACTGTTTGTTTTTTTACTGATTTTATATCATCTAAAAACACATCAAATATTTAAACAACTGCAAGTGGATAATGTAAAATACACCTCTCGTTTTATGCGTATTTGGAATGAAGGTGCAACAATTATCCTTTTTTCAGTAGTTTTTTTAGTGATTCTTAAAAATAGTATTAATTGGATTTTTGGGGTAATAGGAATCTTTTTATTAGCTATATTATTGATGCTTGGGATTAAACTTTACAAAAGAATTCAAGATAAAAATCCGGAGGCATAATAATTTTATAAGGAGTGTTATTGTTCTACAGAAACATCTTCAATAGTATTTTCTCCTTCTACATCGTCAACATGAAGTAGCGCCCGCAACATTGGATCGCTATCTTTTAAGATTTGTTGTTGAGCATTTTCTCCGTATAATTGCTCGGCTAAGGTAGCTTTTATATGCAGTTTTAAATTCTCTCGATATGGGTTTAGATCTATTTGTAGACCTCTATCTTCAGCGTAATAAAGAAAAGCATCTACAGTTTCTTCATCTATGTTTACATTATTTATAAAATCTTCTTCAGAAGTTTCTGCATAAATATCTCGGTTTCTATCAAGGTATTCGAAAACGTAAAACGACATAAATCCAGAATCGAGCATGGTATTAACCCAAGCCTCTTCCTGACTCCCTTCTATTGGCACAAAAACATCAGGAATAATTCCACCACCCCCGTATACAATTTTTCCTTTAGGAGTTTTAAAAATAAGAGAATCTGCTACTTTAATGCTGTCTGCCGAACGAAGTTCTCCATTTTCGTACCTTTTATAAAACTGTTGGTAGTAATCTTTAGTTCCGTTTTCATAAGAGCGTTGAATAGATCTTCCAGTAGGAGTGTAATAGCGAGAAACAGTAAGGCGGACAGACGAACCGTCTCCTAGTCCCATCTCTCGTTGTACGAGTCCCTTTCCAAAAGAACGGCGACCAATAATTGTTCCGCGGTCGTTATCCTGAATCGCTCCAGCAACAATTTCACTAGCAGAAGCAGATTTTTCATTTATCAAAATATATATTTCGCCTTCTTCAAAGTCTCCTTTTTTTGAAGCATATGCTTTTTGAATTGCACCACTTTTATTTTTGGTGAATAAAATTAATTTATCGTCCTCCAAAAACTCATCTGCAATTTGCTCTGCAATGCCTAGATAGCCTCCAGGGTTATTTCTTAAATCTAAGGCTAGTTTATCAATCCCTTTTTCTTGAAGTGAATTGAGGGCTTCTTTAAATTCTTTGTAGGTGCTTTCTGCAAAACGATTAATTTTTATGTATCCAAAATTCTCGTTAATCATGTAAAAAGCATCCACACTTTTTAAAGGAACTTCAGACCTTTTTATAGTTAGCGTTACTATTTTATCTTCTGAGGGTCTGTAAATAGTAAGTTTTACATTGGTTTTATTATCCCCTTTTAAAGTGTTTACAATTTCTTGGCTGCTAAGTTTTTTTCCATACAAGGTATCGGTATCTGCTACTAAAATTCTATCGCCTGCTTTTACACCTGCTTTTATGCTTGGACCATTTTTTATTGGTTTAATAACGGCTAGCGTGTCTTTGTACATATAAAAGCTTATTCCAACACCAACAAAATCCCCTTTCATACTTTCGGCCACTTTTTCAACTTGTGCCTTTGGAATATATACGGAATGTGGGTCTAGTTTATCCAGAATATTATTAACGGTAACATCTACAATGCTATCGGTATTAACATCGTCTACATATTCGTAGTCAATATAATCTATTAGCCGATTTAGTTTGTCTTTTTTGGAATTTGTAGAGAAAAGTCTTTCAGGACTATCGTTAAAGTTTAATTTTCCGCCAATAAAAATACCTGCTGCCAAGGCTGCACATATAAATAGTGGCAATAAATAGCTTTTGTTTTTTAACATATGCTCACTCAGTGAGGGTTTATGTTCGAACACATGCCTAATGTTATGAGCAGGTGCGAACGAATTTTATTAATAATTAAAGGCTTTAAAAAAACTTATTCTTCTTCTAAATTTTCAAGATGAACCAATTCTACTCCTGCTCTTTCTAAAAATAACAAGCCTTCATCATCTTTATAAGCACGAGTATAAACTACCCTTTTAATTCCAGCTTGATGCACTAATTTGCTACATTCTTTACAAGGAGAAAGTGTTATATATAACGTAGCTCCTTTACAAGATTGTGTAGACGAGGCTACTTTTAAAATAGCATTGGCTTCTGCATGTAAAACGTACCATTTTGTAAAATGTTCTTCATTTTCGCATTCATTTTCAAATCCTGTTGGTGTTCCGTTATAGCCATCAGAAATTATCATTCTATCCTTTACAATAATTGCGCCAACTTGTTTTCGTTTACAATGAGATAGTTTTCCCCATTCTTGAGCCATTCTTAAGTAGGCACGGTCATATCTTGCTTGCTTTTTTTGAGCCATTCTTTTGCAGTCATTACCTCTATTTTAAGAGGGATAAATAATTCAAGATTAAGGTATATACATAGTGCCAACCATTATGAGCAACTTAATGTATTAATATAGTACATTTCTATTAAATTAAGCGCTAATAGTTATGAGTTAATAGGAAACTACTTTTTTATATAGCCTTTTATTTCGAAACGAAGATAAAGGCTTTGTTGTTTAATTACAATAACAAAGAAGTTAATTTTATCCTATAAAATAGATGTGAAGTTTCTTTAACTGAAAGCACATGAGTTTATTAGCATCGGAATAACAAACCCAACAACGATAGAAGAAATTACCATAATCCAATCTCGTTTATTGAATCTGAAGATAGACTGACAGATAAATCCTAATATCAATACAATTAAAACTACAATAATTTGAGAAGCTTCAATTCCTAAAGCAAATTCCAAAAGCGGAATCATTTTATTAGAAGAACTGGCTACAATTTGTTTAAAATAAGTAGAAAATCCTAATCCGTGAATCAACCCGAAGAATAATGTAGTAAAAAAAGTAAGACCAAATTTTTCTTTTCTTGCTCCCTTCCCAGCAGTAAAAATATTAAATACTGCTGTTACAAATATAGTTACAGGAATTAAACATTCTACTAAATTAGAACTTACAGATACTACGCCATAGGTTGCTAGGATTAGCGAAACGGTATGACCTACAGTAAACATTGTTACTAACCATAATATTTTTTTCCAATTGGAAAAGGTATAAGGCACTGTTAAGGCTATAAAAAACAGGATATGATCGTATGCGTTTATATCCAGTACATGGTTAAGTCCAAGTTTAAAATAGAACCAAAATTGATCCATAGATTGTAATTAAAGGGTTTTTCAAATTTACTATTATTTTATAAATGGAATTCATTTTTTAAAAATTCCTTTAATATAATATCCTTTTAAGTGTTATAAATTTCTACATACTAAAGCTTTTCAGTTAGATAAAATAATTTATTTAAATTTAGTCTAAATAAAATTTCAGATGATATACTATGATTTTATATTTGCTTTTTATTTAGGATAATTCCTTTTTAATAGGACTCATATTTTTAGCTTGTTTAGCGACTTTGTAAATGAAAGTTTATAAGGTCGCTTTCTAAGTTATTACTCATAAAAGAAATAAAATGGCAAAAAAGAAAACTTACGGCTTTAGAAAGTTTATAAACGATGTACATCTTTGGTTAGGGATAGGAAGTGGAATTGTACTTTTTTTGGTATGCTTTAGCGGAACTTTTTTAGCTTTTGAGCATGAAATCAAAGATTTATTTACTGAAAAAATGGTAGTTACTCCTACCGAAAATGTAAAATCTATTACCGAGTTAACTTCTTTAGTAAAAAATAATGTAGATGGAGAACTTAGTCGTGTTACACTTCCTTCTAATGCTAAGGAACCATATATTTTTACCATAAAAACAAGTCCAAAAGATCGAAGAGGAACTGCATTTTATGTAAATCCTTATACCGCTGAAATTCTAAAAGCACCAAAATCTAGTGCCGATGGTTTTATGATGTTTATGTTTAGAATGCATCGTTGGATTATGCTCGATGTACCCATTGGAAGACCTATTGTTGGAATTGCTACCATTATATTTTTAATACTTTCTGTTACTGGAATTGTGCTTTGGTTTCCTAAAAAAGTAAAATGGAAAAACATGAAAAGTGGTTTTAAAATTAAAATGAATGCGAATTGGAAACGTGTCAACCATGATTTACACAATACATTAGGGTTTTACGCTTGTATTTTTATAGTAATTATGGGGCTAACAGGACTTTGTTGGTGGTTTGAAGGGTATCGAGAAGGCTTAGGAAATTTAATTGGAGCCAAGATTTTTAATCGTGGGGGAGGACCAAAATTAGAAGCAAAAGCCAGTGATGGAGCAACTATTTCCTTAGAAGAAGCAATTGCTATTTCTCAACAAGAGTTTGACTATGAAGGGGACACCCGTATTTCTTTTCCGAATGAAAGAAGTGAGTTTTACAATATAAGTAAAAACAATGCAGCATCTTTTTCTCCTGTTACTTCAGATGTTTTAACATTAGATGTGTACGGTAATGTGTTGAACAAAGAATATTTTAACAACAAGCCTTTAAATGTTAGAATAGCCAGCCTAATTAAGCCACTGCATACAGGAGAAATTTTTGGGATGTTTTCTAAAATAATCTATTTTTTAGCCTGTTTAATAGCCACAAGCTTACCCATTACAGGAACTTTAATATGGATTAATAAAATGAAGAAAAAGAAAAAGTAATTAATACCAATACAAAGCTACCAGTACTAGCCATCGGTTTTACTTGTTTTTTAATGAGTTTATCAATTCGTCTTTTATTTTCTTGTTGTAATAATGAAGGGTATAAATTCATTAAAAGATTCACAAGCATAATGATTAGTCCTAATAAGAAACTTTGGGTAAAGCCTTTATAAATGGCAATAATTGAAACAAAAATAAATGCTATTAAGTGACTTATTTCTGCTATAGTCATTTCTTTACGGACTTCTCTTAAATTCATTTTTTTATTTTTCAATGTAATTTTCTGATTGAAGAACTTAAAAAAGGTGTTTTTTACAATCCATTTGAAATATGATAGTCCAATGTTATTATTCAGAGTTTCACTTTCAATAAAATTGAAATTTGATATTTTTTTATAGAATTCAGTTTTTACCAGGATGCTATTAAATAGCATTCCAACTATCCATGATATAAATGATATTGATATTCCAAATACTAAATACTTTATCATGAGTTTTTATGAGTTAATTATAACTTAGATTAATTTCCATTTTTTACTTGCATTTTAATTTCATCTATCAATTCATCATTATAACCATCCCATTTTTCTACAACTGTTCCATTCTGATCAAATAAATAGTATGTTGGTGTTCCATAAACATGATATTTTGTATAGACATTACTATACCTCCCATTTTTGGCATATAAGCTATTCCATGTTAGGTTATTAGATTTGTATTTATCAATCCAATCCTTTTTGTCATTATCAATGTTTACCGTTATAATTTCTAAACTATCACTTTGTTCTTTTGAAAGTTTTTTGATTTCTGGGAGCGCTTTGAAGCACCAGCCGCAATAATTAGAAGAGAATTCTAAAAGAACATATTTATTTTTGAAAAAATCTGAAAAAGGAACTTGTTTTCCATTCTGATTCTCTGCAGTGAAATCATAAAATTTATCTCCTTTTTCTAACGGTTTGTTTTCTAAATAGGTTTTTAAGACTTTGACATATTTTGAGTTTTTATAATCAGAAGTAAGTTTTGCGATTTGATTTTCTATAAATTTTTTAGAATAATAAGTCTTATAAGTAATAAGCTCTGTAAGAGCATAATCTGAATTTATATTATCCTCGATAAATTTCTTCCTTATTTGATCTGTTTGGTTGTCAATTTTGGTAATAATCCCGTTTTCTCTCGACCAATATGCATTTTGTAAACTATCATTCCATTTTCCTTCTTGTCTTAAGGTAAACATTTTTTGTAATTTTTTGTTTCGCTCTTTATTCAAAGCCCGAGTTTGACTATCAAGGATAGATTTATATTTTTGATATTTTGAACCAGTTATAGTTAAGGCATCTGGAAAATCTTTCTTACTACCAGAAATTTTCACATCTTCATTACCAATAAAAATAAAGGTGCTGCTAAAGTCGTTTGAATTTGACTTAATTTGAATATTGATAGTAGTAGGGGATTCTGCTATAAATCCTATAGAAGTAAACTGATTTTCTCTTAATGTTGTTGAGTCTAGAACCTTACCTGTACTTGTATCTGTGATTTTTACTTTTGAATTTTCTGGAAAACCTTCAAGCTTAGCTGAAATTTTAAAACTATCGTTAGATTTTTGGCAAGATGTAAAGAAAATTATGAGGCTTGAAATTGTTAAGAAAAGAATTTTTTTCATTTTAAATCGGATGGTTTTTTGTATTGTGAATTTTTCAAATAAAACAGTAATATTCCGTGGAACTTGAATTACTTATCAAATCAGAAAAAATCTAAAAGAGGAAATTACATATAATTTCTTTCTCAATTAAGTGTTTTTAAAGATATTAAAATTGAAGAAGAACAATAACTTATGAGAAACTAAGCTTAGTCTTTATATAGTATCTTGTTCACGCTGGCTACGGTTGTTATTTTGCAATTTCTTCTTTTACTATTTGATCTATCCAGTCCGATTTGTTGTCTAATTCAAAATTGGGTTTTATTCCAATATTTTCATATCTGCCATACTTACCAGAACGTTTTGTAGATAACACAACGTTATATTTTAAACAATTTGTTTTAGCTGAAAATGAATTATTTCCATATCCATATGCAACCATTCCTCTTGAATTTTCTCCTGCTATAATAGTTCTTTTGTCTTCTTTTAAAGCCAAGGTGGCTAATTCTGCAGAGCTCCCAGTTTTGAAATTTATTAAAACGTATATTTTTCGGATTGTTTTGTTTCTTTTTAAGGATTTAATTAATGGTTTTAGTTGATTTATAGAGCCGCCACCATTGTTTCTTAAATCAATTATAAGATTTTCTCTAGTTAATTTTTCTAAGTTATTTTCGTAAAAAGTAGCAGCTTCTTTCATTAAACTACTAGTTCTTCTTAAAGTCTTGATTCCAACGTAATCAAAGGAAGAGTTTATTGATTTATAGGTAAAATTATCTTTAAAATTCTTGTTGAAAAAGTAATTATTATCCTTGTTCCAAAACGTTGAATGAATTCTGCCATTTAAGATTTCAATGTTTTTTTGATAGAATAACAAGCCATTTTGAAAATATTCGAAAATCTCGAAATTATTATTGGCTGTTTTTTCAATTCGGAGTCTTATTTTTCCTTTTTTCCACTCCTTTGAATCCGACTTTAGTGTAATTCCATACCAAATAGTATCATTTTCTTTTTGCACTAAAACTTTATCACTTCCAGCATAATAAATCCCCGAAACTTGATCTGTACTTTTTAGTGTAGTATCGATTTCTTTTGAATACGTAGGTACATTTTCAGTAATATTATCTGGGATGAAATAAACCTGATTATGTTTGTCCTCAATAAAGGAAATATACTTTTGTAAATAGCCAACACAAAAGAACTTACTCAAACTATCGTTTGCTATTTCGCGTTTAATTTCTTCTTTCCATACATTGAAATCCGATTCTCTAGCTTCTTTTTTAATTTGTGTTTTATAACTTTTGGAGTTTTTAATAAGCTTGGACATGGTGTCAAGTTCATCAATGCAATTACAATCTTGCCCTTGACTGTAAACTAGACTTATTATAAGGAATAATAAAAGTGGTAAATTCTTTTTAATCATATAAGTGTTTTCAAAATTTTTCTGATAGGGGTTAACATTTAAGAGCAGACTTAATTACGAGTTTAAGCATCTAATTTAGCAAATAGTTATAGAATAGAAAATTAGAGTTATGAATGAAGGTATGAGAGAAGAGGTAGCAGAGAAAAGATAACAGATAAAAGATTTTAAAGTAGTTTGTAAGGTTGAAAGTTTGTAAAGTAGAAAGGATAAGGAGTGCGAAGTCTGTAGTAAAAAGTTATGCTGTTATAAAGAAAAAAACTACTAATTGAGCACATCCGACTCCCGACTTCGGTCTTCTGACTTTTTCACATCATCAAATTGACAGATTCATAACTTTGCGCCTCTGTCCCTCTGCCACTTTGCCCCTTTGCATCTTTGAGCTTAAAGTTTGTAAAGTAAAAAGTTAATGAGTTAAGAAAAATAAATTTTTCAACAATTAACTACCTAAATCCCCCTTTCTTTCTGAATCTGCTCATAAGCACGTTGTACTTCTTTGAACTTTTCTTCGGCACCTTTTTTAATAGCTTGGTCGTTGCTTCGAACTTTGTCTGGATGGTATTTTTTTACCATTTGTCGGTAGGCAGATTTTACATCTGCATCGCTAGCATTTGGACTAACTTCTAGGATTTTATAGGCATTATCTGCCGCTTCTATAAACATTGCCATAATACTTTCAAAATCGCGATAATGGACTTTTAAATAACCAGCAATTTCTCTAATTTTTAAAGTTTCAGATTGCGTTACTGCACCGTCTGCTTTAGCAATTCCGAAGAGAAAATGAATTAATTGTACGCGAGTTTCGTAACGAGTACGTTGGTTGAGGTATGCACAAATACGTTCCGCAGAAATCTCTTTTTTTTTAACTACTTCATTAAAAGTTCTAAAAACAGCATTGGCTTTATCTTTTCCGTAGGTGGTAACAAAATAAGAACGCACATATTGCAGTTCATTTTCATTTACTTTGCCATCGGCTTTAATTACAATAGAACACAGCGAGAGTAAATTAAGTTCAAAATCGGCCGGAGAAACTTCTTTTCTATCATTAAAAACAGTTTCTACATTAATGCCTCCATTTTTAAAACTGTCAATTACACTTCCTATAATAAAACCAATAATAGCTCCAGGGAATCTCAAAAAAAAGTATCCGCCAAAGGCAAGAATCCATTTAAACATATGTTGTTTTTTGTCTTAATTATCAATAAATACACAGAGGTATTTAATAGAAAGTTCAAATATAAGTTTAATTTGTTTTTAAGTAAAGAATCGGCTTTGTAGTTTGAAGAATTAAGCAGTTTCCTTCGAATTTTTTAAGTGGATACCTCAAGATAGTAGATTGTAATTGTAAGTAAATTCCTTTTTTACTGAATGGGGCGCAAAGTGTATGTTTTTATTTATCTTTGCGACAAAGAATTATAACTGAAATAAAAATTTAAAAATATAGCGATTATGTATCCAGCAGAATTAGTAAAACCAATGAAAGAAGACCTAGTTGTAGCAGGTTTTGAAGAGTTGCACACTCCTGCAGATGTAGATGCTGCCATGGACAAAAAGGGGACTACACTTGTTGTAGTAAATTCGGTTTGTGGTTGTGCGGCTGCCAATGCAAGACCAGGTGCTAAAATGAGTTTGAAAAATGCTAAAACTCCAGATAATTTATATACTGTTTTTGCAGGTTTTGATAAAGAAGCAACAGATCAAGCAAGAGGTTATATGTTACCATTTCCTCCGTCTTCACCATGTATGGCGTTGTTTAAAGATGGAGAATTAGTGCATATGTTAGAAAGACACCATATTGAAGGGCGTCCTGCAGAAATTATTGCAGACAATCTTACAGAAGCGTATAATGAGCACTGCTAAATTATAGCAAATGTTTTAAGTAATTTAAGACTTTAAAAGACCACGTTTATGCGTGGTTTTTTTATTTTTGCTGAACACTTTAAGCCTAATGTTGTGGAAAAAAGAATACTGTTTCTATGTACAGGAAATTACTATCGGAGTAGGTTTGCAGAAATTCTATTTAACTATTTAGCGAAAAAACAAGAATTGCCTTACAAAGCGTTCTCTAAAGGCTTACGTTTATCAAAACGAAATAAAGGGCCACTTTCTGTGTATACTGAAGATTATTTAACTACTCTTGATATAAATATATCGGGATATCTTAAAATGCCAATTCCAGTTTCAAGTGATGATTTTGAGTATTACCACCAAATTATTGCAATGGATGAAAAAGAACATCGTGCTTTAATGAAAACGTATTTTCCGGCAGCGGAGGATAACATAGAGTATTGGTCGTTTGCCGACGATTATATAGAAGCTCCAGCGCAAGTATTGCCAAAATTAGAAGGAAAAGTTCGTAATTTTGTAGCGCATTTAAAAAAAGAATAGTTGAGGTTTTACAACTCGGATAGCGTATAATTAATTTAAGACTGTATTGAAGTTGTAACTTAGTATATCAAGCAAAATTTTATAATACATTCTCGAGATTCTTCGGGAACTTAGTGAAAGAATAATTATTTCTGAAAATTAGAATGAGAAAGATTTTAGCATATCCACTTACAGTTATCTATTTTATTTTCTTCGGACTTATATTGGTGATTTTTCATCCAATCCAATGGTTTTGTTTTAATGTTTTTGGATACCAAGCCCATAAAAAAAGCGTTGATGCCCTCAATTTCTGTTTAACATATTCGCTCTTGCTTTTAGGAAATAGAGTGAGCTTTAGAAATAAGTATAAAATAGCTACCGATAAACCTTGTATTGTTGTTGCCAATCATCAAAGTATGTACGATATATCTCCTATTATTTGGAATATGCGTAATCATCACCCAAAGTTTATCAGTAAAAAAGAACTAGGGAAAGGGATTCCTAGTATTTCATATAATTTGAGACATGGTGGTTCTGCTTTAATCGACAGAAAAGATAGAGATCAAGCCTTAAAAGCCATTATTAACCTTGCTAATTACGCAAAGGAGAATAACCGTTCGGTAGTTATATTTCCTGAAGGAACCCGTAGTAGAGATGGGAAGCCTAAGCCTTTTCAAACGGGCGGATTAAAAATATTATTGAAAAAACTACCCGATGCTCAAGTCGTGCCTATTTCTATAAATAATTCATGGAAAACCCTTCGTTATGGAAAATTCCCAATGGGGATAGGGGCGCATTTAACTTTTGATGTGCATGAGCCAATGGGAGCTAGAGACCTTCCGTTGGAAGAACTTATCGCTAAAATAGAAACCACAATTAGTAGTAATATTAATTATTAATAAGGAACTCGTTTAATGAAAAATACCGATGTAATAGAGCAGACTATTGCTTTTGTAAAAGAAACCTTGAAAGATGCTGAAGGCGGACACGATTGGTTTCATATTCAAAGAGTTTTTAAAAATTCACTTTTAATAGCTAAAGATGAGACTAAGGCAGATCCTCTAGTGGTGGGGCTTGGTGCTTTATTGCACGACATTGCCGATGCTAAATTTTACAATGGGGATGAAACAGTAGGGCCTAAAATAGCAAGTACATTCTTGAAAAGTATTAATGTGGAGGAAGCTATAATTGAACATGTAATTAATATTATCGAAAATATATCTTTTAAGGGAGGTAATTTTGAGCAGAAATTTAACTCTTTGGAGTTAGATATTGTCCAAGATGCAGATAGATTGGATGCTATAGGTGCTATTGGTATTGCCAGATGTTTTAACTATGGAGGATTTAAAAACCGTAAACTATATGATCCTGCCATTCCTCCAAAGCTGAATATGACTAGAGAGGAGTACAAAAAAAATGACGCTCCAACGATTAACCATTTCTATGAAAAGCTTTTATTGCTAAAGGATAAAATGAATACCAAATCGGGAAAAAAATTAGCTCAAAAGCGCCATGACTACATGGAAACGTTTTTAAAGCAATTTTACGATGAAGTAAATGGTGTTGTTTAGTCTAGCTCCTTCAAAAAGTCGTGTAAATTTTCCTCTGTGTTAAGGTTTAATTTTTTTCGTAGTCTATAGCGCAAGGTTTCTACCCCTCGAATGGAGATGTTAAGCAGCGGAGAAATTTCTTTGTTGGTTAAATCCATTTTTATAAAAGCACATAAACGTTGGTCTTTTTTTGATAACTTCGGATTTATATCTTTTAGCTTTTCAAAAAACTGATGGTGTATTTTTTCAAAGTTAACATCGAAAACTTCCATGTATTCTTCCCCAATTTTATGTTGATGTAATTTTCTAAATATATCAGAAATCTTATCTTTTGAGAGTTGTGTTTTTACAAGTTGGCGTAGTTCTTTTAAATCGCTTTGAAGCTCTTGAACAATGTCTTTTTTGTTTACTAATTGCATTGTATAATTAACCAATTCTTTGCTTTTGGTAATTACATCTTTTTCTAATATTTTTTTGTCTTCTTCTACTCTTTCTTTGTCGTGCTTTAATTTTAATCGCTCTATTTCTAGTTCAAGTAATTTTTTTGCTTTTAAGTTTTCTGCTTGAATCTTCAAATTCTCTTTTTCAAGATTCTTTTTAATTAATAAATAACCTATCCAAAGTGTAACTATAAGAGAAAGTATAATTAAAATTTTAAAAAATGCAGTTTGATACCATTTTGGAGTTACTACAAATGCAAAAGATGCAATTTTTCCTTTTACACCTTTTAAATCTCTGCTTCTAACATTAAAATTATACTTACCAGGTTGTAAATGCGAGTATTCTTTAAAATTGGTTTCTGCCCATTCAGACCAGCCTAAATTAAGGCCTTCTAATTGGTATTGATATTCTATCTCGCTTCCCGAAATTAAATTGGGAGCGGCAAAGTCAATTCTGATAACATCGGTAGCATTTGGTAATTTATTTGTTCCCTTCTTATTTAATGGAATCTGTTGTTTTTGTTGTCCTTGAAACATACTTACTTGGGTAATTTCAGTTTGTTCTTCTACATTGTTATTGTCTTTTAAATCAAACAAATAAACTCCGTCTGTAGTTCCAATTAATACTTTATTGTTAGGGACGGGTAAAATACTTTCCATTCCTCTATTTAACTGCCCTTTTGCTTTTAAAAAAGGACGATTTTTTAGTGTAGGAATTGAGTCGCTATTTATAAAATAAGAAATTTCATTATCTTGAACAGCCCACGTAGTATCCTTTTTCTGAAGGATTTTACGGGTGTTTTTTGTTCGGTCAAAAACAGAATTTAATCTTTCGTAGGGTTTAAAAGTATTGTTGGTGTTATTGTATCTGTAAATTCCAGTATTACTGGTAAAAACTATTTCTCCCTCCCATTTAAAAACATTAATATTGAAAGGCGATTCAAAGCCATTGGTGTCTGTGTAATGATCTATTGAAAAAACATGATTATAATTATCATTAATTTTTATTTTGAAGACTCCTTTGTAGCCATGACATACCCAAAAAGTGTTGGATTCTTCTGATGCTATAATGTCTCGTGTAGACTCTTTAAAACCATCTATTTTATTTACCAGTTTAAATTCGTCTCCCTCTTTTTTTATCAAAAATAAACCGGCATAACCGCATGCCAGAAGTTGGTTTTCTTTGTTAGGAATTGCTAAGATTTTCCATGTTCCAAAAGTAGTTATTCGTTTTGCTTCTCCCTCTTTTAGATGGTATAAGCCTTTGTGGTGTGCAAGGAGTAGATTTCCTTTATATTCGTTTAAAGCCCATGCTTGGCCTTGAAGTCCTTCGATTAATTTAAATGAAATTTTAGTAGGATTTTCAGCTTTAAAATCAGAAACATACACCCCTTTATTGGTGGCAACATATAGTTTTTTATTGAATAATTTAAGGTCGTATACTTTAGAAGATTCAAAGAATTTATAAGAATTTGTATCGTAATTAATATAATCTAAGCCATTATAAAGCATTACCCATAAACCATTTTTAACTGGTAGAAAATCCAACACAGATGGATTTTGAATTTGGTTAAAAGCTTCGGGGCTTTCAACTAGTTTCCCATTAGAATTGAGCATTTTTATTTTAGAACCTAAAGTTCCAATTAAATAATTGTTGTCTTTTTGAACAGTGCTTACTACTTGATCTTCATGCCCATCAGTAAAAATATCTTCCCATAAAATAACTTCATTGGTTTTAAGGTTTCCTTTAAAAACTTCTCCATTTTCTAAAACGATAAATAGTTCATTTGGATTTTTTGTAGGAAGAATACCTTTAATGGCTATATTTTTTAGTTTTTCTGTTTGTAGAACTAGCGTAAGCTCGTCTGCTTTTGGATTGAAGCTTAAAATTCCAACCTTCATATCCTGTACGTAATAAGTGTTATTTAATATTGTTGCGTACATGAAATCTGTGGTTGATGGAATAATAGTTTTCCTGTTTTCATTAATCACAATGAGTTCTTTATAAAACCTCATTATTATAGTGTTGTCTATTTCATGTGCCTGTTCAAGATTTTCTAATTCTTTCCCTTCTAAGTTGAGCTTTTTTATAAATGAATTGTAATGATAATTACCAACGCTATCCTTTTTTATAGTTCCAAATTCGTTAAAACCACCTGCATATATAGTTCCGTCGGTAGCGGCTAAAAGAGAGCGTACAGAAGAGCTATTTGGAAGTTTAATTTTTTTCCAATTTTCTCCATCATATATTAGAACTCCGTCGTTATTCCCAAAGTAAAGTACCCCATCATTACCTATACAAGAGGACCAAAATTCGGTATCCCCCTTAAAGTCATTTCTAGTGTAATGAACTACTTCAGGTTGATTGGAAATTTCATTAAATATTTCTGAAAAATTAGACTGACAAATCCCATTATAAGCAAAAAGGAGTGTCAGAAATTGAAAATATAGTATGCGTAACTTCATTTTAACATTAAATAAAGCGCAAATTAACATTGATATTTTCAGAAAAGCCAATTAAAAGTTAAAAAATGTGAATTCTTAATTCATTTTATATCAGCTTATTATTTTTTTTGACGTGGTTATTGCGTAGTTGATTTTTTGATTGACGTAATTAAAGCGTATTGCGATATTCAAACAACACATTATCAAATTCTAATTTAGAACCCTTAGAAATTATGCCGAAATCGTTTTCGACCATGCCTATTTTATCAATATGATAATTGAAGTGTTAAAAATGATGATGGCAACAAGTAAACTAACTCATTTAATTCTAACTATTTATGAAGATTAACAAGTATTTATGGTTGTTCTTTATGTTTACGGCAACACTACTAGTTGCGCAGACTAAAGATATAACCGGAACAGTGACTGAAGAAGGTGGCGTTCCGCTACCTGGAGCTAATGTAATGGTAGAAAATTCCTCTAAAGTTACCATAACAGACTTTGATGGAAACTATTCAATTAAAGCTGAAGAAGGAGATGTTTTGACATTTTCTTATATAGGATATTTAACTAAAAGTATAACGGTAGGAGCAAATAGCACTATTAATGTTTCTTTAGCTACAGATACACAAGCTCTTGACGAGGTAGTAGTTGTTGGTTATGGTACGCAAAAGAAAAGCGTAGTAACGGGAGCAATTTCTAGTGTAAAAGCAGAAGATTTACAAAGTATGCCAATTAATGATGTTGGAGACGCACTTCAAGGAAGAACTTCTGGAGTTACTATGGCAGCAAGTAGTGGGCAACCTGGATCTGGATCTACTATACGTGTAAGGGGAATTACAAGTAGAGGAAACAGTGATCCTTTATGGGTTGTTGATGGTGTGGTTGTAGATAACGGCGGAATAAATTATTTAAATCCTTCGGATATAGAATCAATGGAAGTCTTAAAAGATGCTGCTTCTCAAGCTATTTATGGTGCAAGAGCTGCTGCAGGGGTTATTCTTGTAACTACTAAAAAAGGGAAACAAGGTAAAATGTCGGTGAGCTATAATGGTTATGCTGGGTTATCATCCCCTTCGCAAAAAGTAGATCTGACAAATGCATCGCAATATGCAATGTTGCAAAACGAAGCTTCTGTAAATGATGGAGGAAGTATTATATATTCTGATCCTTCAAGTTTAGGTAACGGAACAGATTGGCAAGATGAGATTTTTAATAAATCTGCTTTTAGACAGAATCAAGAAATAAGTATTAGTGGCGGAAATGAAGTATCTACTTTTTATGGTTCTTTTGGGTATTTAGATCAGGAAGGGATTGTAGCTTCAGATATTTCAAATTATGAGCGCTATAATGTAAGATTAAACTCAACTCATAATATTACAGATTGGTTAAGAGTAGGGGAGAATTTAGGATATTCTTATGAGAAAAGTGTAGGGCTTGGAAACACAAATAGCGAATTTGGAGGGCCGTTAAGTTCTGCATTAAACTTAGATCCTTTAACTCCTGTTGTTATTACAGATCCAAATGTGGCAAGTCAAGCACCATATACAAATACTGGAGCTGTTAGAGATGCTAACGGTAACCCTTATGGAGTTTCGAGTTTGGTACAACAAGAAATGGCAAATCCATTAGCGTATATAAAAACTAGAGAAGGAAATTATGGTTTCTCTAATAATATTGTTGGGAATGCATTTTTAGAAGTAGAACCTATAGCTGGTTTAAAGTTTAGATCTAGTATTGGAACTAAGATGTCTTATTGGGGTGGAGAAAGTTTTACACCTATTTATTATTTAAATGCTTCTACAAATACAAACCAAACGAGCTTTAATAGAAATACAAGTAGTAAAATGGATTACAATATTGAAAATACTGTAATCTATACAAAAGATTTTGAAAACCATGGTTTTAGTATTCTTTTAGGGCAAGGAGCTTATAGAGATAGCTATAGTAAGAGTCTTGGTTTGACTAAATATGATATCCCTGTTGATAATTTTGATGATGGGTCTTTAAACTTTGGGGTTCCAATTTCTTCAACAGATCCTAGTGGTTCTGAAGGGACAGAACATAAAGTATCTTCTTTGTTTACCAGAGTTACTTACAATTACAAAGAGAAATATTTATTCAACGGAATTTTAAGACGTGATGGTTCTTCTAGATTTGGGGGGAATAATAAATATGGAGTTTTCCCATCAGTCTCTTTAGGTTGGGTGGTTTCAAAAGAAGGATTTTGGCCAGAGAATGAAGCTGTAAATACTTTAAAACTTAGAGGAGGATACGGTGTTGTAGGAAATGATAATATTGGAGACTTTGCTTACACATCTACTATTGGTTCAGGAAGAAACTATACTTTTGGAAGCGAATCTACAGATTATAGTCCAGGATATAGCCCGAATGCACCAGCAAACCCAGATCTAAAGTGGGAAGAAACGAGTCAGTTAAACATTGGTTTTGAAACACGTTTGTTTAGCAATTTTAGATTAGAATTCGATTGGTATAAAAAGGAAACTTCAGACATGCTTCAAAGACCATACATTCCATTATACGTAGGAGCTATAGAAAATCCTGCTAGAAATATCGGGACTATGGAAAACAGAGGTGTTGAATTGAATCTTGGTTATAATAAGGATTTTGGAGACTTCGGAATTTCTGTAAATGCAAATGCTTCTTACCTTGAAAATGAAGTTACTTATTTAGGAAATGAAAGTCATATTGATGAGGTTAGTTTTCAAGGGTTCGGAAATCAGTTAGTAACCAGAACAGAAGTAGGGAGACCTCTAAATTCATTCTACGGTTACCAAACTTTAGGGGTTTTTCAAAACCAACAAGAAATTGATGCGTATGTAGACGGGAATGGAAATGCTATACAGCCTAATGCGGCTCCTGGAGATTTTAAATGGCAAGATACCAATGGAGATGGAGTAATTGCTGAAGACGACCGAGTGCATATTGGAAATCCAACTCCAGATTGGTCTTATGGATTAACAATTAAATTGGATTATAAAAATATCGATTTTACAGTATTTGGTCAAGGAGTTGCTGGAAATCAAATATTCCAAGGATTGAGAAGGTTGGATATTCCAAATGCTAATTACCAAGCATCTGCCTTAGGAAGATGGACAGGAGTGGGCTCTACAAATAGTCAGCCTCGTGTAACAAAAACAGATCCTAATGGAAACTTCTCTAGACCTTCAGATTATTACTTAGAAAATGGAGATTATTTTAGAATTAAAACCATGCAATTAGGATATACATTCTCTAATGAATTGGTGTCTAAACTTAAAATCCAACATTTAAGATTATACATTATGGGAGAAAACTTATTAACTTTTACAGATTATACAGGTTTCGACCCAGAAATTGGAGGAGGAGTATTTAGTGTAGATAGAGGTGTTTACCCTCAAGCGCGTTCATTCATGCTAGGAGCATCTATTAACTTCTTTTAAAAACAATACAATTTAAGCACATGAAATCAATAAAAAAATATACAATTCTTTCTGCAGTAGCCCTTTCTTTACTTGGGTCTTGTAGTGACGAATTCTTAGAAGTAGATCCAAAAGGACAGTTTTTAGAGTCTAATTATTATCAAAATTACGACCAAGCTTTTGCAGGGTTGGTTGCAGCTTACGATCCAGTAGGTTGGATTTCCGATAATTATGTAGCTAAAGAGATGTCGGCTAATATTGCATCAGACGATCATTATACTGGAGGAGGAAATTCTTCAGATGTTTTAGCAATGCAAGTATGGACTAATTATACATTAGACCCTGCAAATGGACCACAAGACAGGTTATGGCAACGTGGTTTTCAAGGTGCATTTAGAACAAACACTTTGCTTTCTAAATTGCCAAATGCAGAAATGAATGAAACAGATAGATCTCGTTTTGCTGCTGAAGCTAAATTTTTAAGAGCTTATTATTATTTCGATCTTATTCGTTTGTTTGAGCGTATTCCTTTAATAACAGAACCTATAGAAGCTTCAGAAGTATATAATATTCCGCAAGTGGATAGAGGTGTAGTTTTTGCTCAAATCGAAAAAGATTTAATGGAAGCTATGGACGATTTACCTATTAAAATTGATGTAGCTTCAGAAGGAGGTCGTGCTACACAAGGTGCAGCAAAAGCATTACTTGGTAAAGTGTATCTACAACAAGAAAAATTTACTGAGGCAGCAGCTCAACTTTCAGAAGTTAATGGAACGCCAGGCGGAACAAGTAAGTATGGCTACAAGCTTCTTGATAATTTCGGAGATTTATTTGATGGAAAACATAAGTTTAATGAAGAATCTATATTTGAAGTTTCTCATAGTTCATCTTCAAATGCTGTTTGGGATTGTATTGGATGTTCAGAAGGAAATCTTTTAAATGTAATGTCTGCTCCAAGATCTTATGCAGTAAAAGAAGAAGGTAGAGGAGCACCAGAATATATCTCAGGATGGGGATTCAACACCGTAAGTACAAGTCTTGCTGAAGCATATATTAACGCAGATGGTTCTTATGATGGAAGGTATAAATATACCGTTTCTAATATTGATAGTTTAGCGCAATTAGGAGTTATATCTTACGATCCTAGTTACCAAAACACAGGTTATTTCCTAGAGAAATTTGCTGGTAAAAAGGCAAATCAATCTACTGGAGGAGGGAATTGGGAACTTAATTTTCCTCAAAACTTTTATGATATTAGATTGGCAGATACTTATTTAATGGAGGCTGAAGCTCTTGTAAGAGGTGGAGGAAATACGGCTAGAGCACAAGCTCTTTTGGATGCTGTAAGAACTCGTTCTGGTAATGAGCCTATTCCAGCAACTTTCGAAAATATTTTTAAAGAAAGAAGATTGGAATTAGCGGGAGAAGGTCACCGTTGGTATGATTTAGTACGAACAGGAAAAGCAGCCGAAGCATTAAAAGATAGAGGTTATGTGGAAGGAAAGCATGATAAATTACCAATTCCATTATTAGAATTGAATAATACTGTTTTAGAGCAAGACCCTGCTTATTAGTATTATAATTTCAATTCTAGATAGTAAATAACTATAGTTTTGGAGTTAGCGTTAAGCAGATGATCCCTTCAATCATCTGCTTATTTTTTTATGTGGTAATTACCTAAAGCAGTTTTTAATCCCTCATGTAGGGTTTTATTCCTTAGAGCTTATCCAGAGTTTACCGAAGGGCTCTATGTTGAAATGGATTAAATTATTTTCCTTTGACTGCCTCGTAGATTTGTCTCTAGGTAGTTGATTTTATGAATTAATATTTTCAAGATGAAAAAAATACTTTTTATAGCAATTTTTATAACAGTTTGTAATTCGTATGCACAAGGTTTTCTGCATACTGAAGGACAAAAAATTGTTAATGCTGAAGGAAAAAACGTTGTATTGAAAGGAGTAGGGCTTGGCGGACATATGTTGCAAGAAGGATATATGATGAAAGTTCCATTTTCTGGTCAGCAGTATGTCTTTAAACAGCATATGGAAGATTTGATAGGTAAAACAGCAACTGCCGAATTTTACGAAAAATGGTTAACCAACCATACGCAAAAGGCAGATATCGATTCATTAAAAAGTTGGGGTTTTAATTCGGTACGTTTGCCAATGCATTACAATTTATATACGCTCCCAGTAGGCCAAGAACCGGTAAAAGGAAAGCAAACTTGGCTGGAAAAAGGGTTTCAAATGACTGATTCTTTGTTGAAATGGTGTGAGCAGAATAAAATGTATCTCATCCTTGATATGCATGCAACTCCAGGCGGACAAGGACATGATGTTAATATTTCTGACAGAGATCCATCCAAACCTTCGTTATGGGAAAGTGAAGCTAACCAAGAAAAACTAATAGCTTTATGGCAAAAATTAGCCGAAAGATATGTTGATGAGCCATGGATTGGCGCTTATGATATTATTAATGAGCCAAACTGGGGCTTTACGGGCAAAAACAAAAACGGACTCGACGAGCAAGAAAATAAGCCTTTAAAAGAATTAATGGTTGCTATTACCAAGGTTATTAGAAAGGTAGATAAAAACCACATTATTATTATTGAAGGAAATGGCTGGGGGAACAATTACAACGGAGTTTTACCGCCTTGGGATGATAATATGGTAATTAGTTTTCATAAATATTGGAACAACAATACCAAAGGCGATATTCAAGGTTTTTTAGATTTTAGAGAAAAGTACAATACGCCTATTTGGTTAGGGGAATCTGGAGAAAATTCTAATGTTTGGTTTACAGATGCTATAAGCTTGATGCAAGAAAACAATATTGGATGGTGTTGGTGGCCATTAAAAAAGCTTGGTTTTAATAATCCGTTAGAGGTAAAAATTAATAATGGGTATCAGCAAATTTTAAATTATTGGAAAGGGGAGGCTAAAAAACCTTCAAAAGAGGAAGCGTATAATGCTTTTATGCAGCTTGCGGAAAACGCTAAAATAGAAAATAACATTTTTCACAGAGGGGTTGTAGATGCAATGATAAGGCAAACTACATCCGAAGAAACAAAACCTTTTAAAAAGAACTTAATAAAAAAAGAGGGAGTTGTTAATGCTGTAGATTATGATATGGGGCATATAGGAAAAGCATATTTTGATACAGGCGCAGGAAATTATTACATTTCTACTGGAGGAGAAAGAACAGGCTGGAATAATGGTAGAATATATCGAAATGATGGCGTTGATATTTTTGAAGAGGAAAACTCTGAGACATTGTATGTTGGAGCTGTAGAAAATGGGGAGTGGCTTCAGTATACTTTTAATGCTTATAAAAAAGGAAATTATGAGGTTTCGATTGTTTTAAAATCAGCTTCTAAGGGGAAAATCAGCTTAAGTATTAATGGGGAATCATCAGTAGTAAATATTATAAATACAGATACTTGGAAGGCGGTTAAAACTAAAATCAACTTACATAAAGGAGAAAATAAATTAAAAGTTGAGTTTCTTTCTGAAGGGATTCAGTTTAAAGAATTAAAATTTAAAAGATTATAAGTAATGTTCAATTTAAGAAATGCTTTCCTCTTGAGTTTTGCAGTGAGTGTAATTGCTTGTCAGCCAAAAAAAGAAGTGGATAATAACGCCTCGATTTGGATAACAACTTTGGATAAAAAAATGTTATTGAAACAGGTTGAAGTAGAGCAGATTAAAAATGTAAAACCAACCCATACAATTACCATAGATACTACAAAAACGTATCAAGAAATGGAGGGTTTTGGATACACTTTAACAGGCGGGAGTGCTATGTTGCTTCATAAAATGTCGGATAAAGTAAGGGCATCTATCATACAGGAACTTTTCGGGAATAAAGAAAATAATATTGGTGTTAGTTATTTAAGAGTGAGCATAGGTGCTTCGGATTTAGATGAAAATACATGGTCTTATAATGATTTAGCGTCTGGGGAATCCGATGAAAGTTTGGAGCGCTTCTCACTTGCTTATGATACCCTTTACTTAGTACCAGTATTAAAAGAGATATTAAAAGTGAATCCACAATTAAAAATTATGGGTTCTCCATGGTCTGCTCCTACATGGATGAAAACAAATAACGATACACGGGGTGGAAGTTTAAAAGAAGAATACCACCAAGTGTATGCAAATTATTTTGTAAAATACATTGAGGCAATGACATCTCATGGGATTAATATTGATGCAATTACGATACAAAATGAGCCTTTGCACCCAGGAAATAATCCTAGTATGTTGATGTTGCCAGAACAGCAAAAAGAGTTTATTAAGAATAGTTTAGGTCCTATTTTTAAAGAAAATAATATTGAAACTAAAATTGTGGTATACGACCATAATGCAGATAGACCAGATTATCCAATTTCTATATTAGACGATCCTGAAGCGGCCAAATATGTTGATGGCAGTGCTTTTCATTTATATGGAGGATCAATTGAAGCGTTGACTGAAGTGCATGAAAAACATCCGAATAAAAATTTATATTTTACTGAGCAGTGGGTGGGAGCACCAGGAAATTTTTCTAAAGAAATGGAGTGGCATACCGAAAACTTAATTATTGGAGCACCACGTAATTGGTGTAAAACTGTTTTGGAATGGAATTTGGCGGCCGACGAAAATCAAGATCCACATACAGATAGAGGTGGTTGCGACCGTTGTTTGGGAGCTATTACCATTCAAGGGGATAAAATAACTCGTAATCCAGCATATTATATTATTGCGCAGGCTTCAAAATTTATAACGCCAGGTTCAGTTCGAGTAGCTTCTAGTACAGCCAATATTATTCCGAATGTAGCTTATAAAACTTCAGAAGGAATTGTAACGATTATTCTGAATAAGACAGAAGAGCTTCAGCAGATTTCAGTAAAAATAGGAGAAAAAAATACATTTGTAAGCTTGCCTGCAAAATCTGTAGGGACGCTCCTTGTTGATTAGGAAACTCAAAACAGGCTTGAATTAAAGCTTACCTAGTGAGCACAATTAAAACCTCAGGAATTTGTCTTGAGAAAAATTATTTAAGAAAAGATGAAATTAAAAAACATAACAACTGTAGTATTTGCTGGCCTTTTTGGGTTCTTAGCATTGGCTCAAGAAAATGGCGCTAAGTATGAGCAAGAAATTGAAGCGCTTATTAAAAAAATGACCGTAAAGGAAAAGGTGGGTCAAATGGCGCAAATTACCTTAGATGTAATTGGAAAAGGAAACGACCGTTACACAAGTTTTGAGCCTTTACAGCTTGATGAAAAAGAAGTTAAAAAGGCTCTTGGAGATTATCATATCGGGTCGGTTTTAAATACAGCAAATAATAGAGCTTTACCAAAAGAAAAATGGTATGAAATTATAAAAGAAATCCAAGATTTTTCAATTAATAAAACTAGACTTGGAATCCCGAATATTTACGGAGTGGACGAAATACATGGGGCTACTTATACTGCAGGAGCAACTATGTTTCCTCAGCAAATAGCACAAGGGGCTGCTAGAAACCCAGCTTTAACAAAACAAGGAGCAGCAATCACCGCTTATGAAACGCGCGCAAGTAATATTCCATGGTCTTTTTCTCCTGTTTTAGATTTGGCACTAGACCCAAGGTTTTCTAGAATGTGGGAGTCTTTTGGAGAAGATCCATATTTATGTTCGGTACTTGGAGTAGCAGCAATAAATGGGTACGAAGGCGATGATAATAATATTTCCAATCCAACAAAGGTGGCTGTAAGTTTAAAACATTTTTTAGGATACCATGCAACAATATCTGGAAAAGACAGAACCCCTTCTTACATTCCTGAGGATGCTTTGAGGGAATATCATCTTCCTGCTTTTGAGGCGGCTATAGCAGCTGGTGCTCATACAATTATGATTAATTCTGGAATAATAAATGGAGTTCCTGTACATGCTAATTATGAATTATTGACCACACTTTTAAAAAAAGAGTTAGGGTTTAAAGGTTTAGTGGTTACCGACTGGGCAGATATTGAAAATTTACATCGTAGAGACCGTGTTGCTGCTACCGATAAGGAGGCAATTATGTTGGCAATTAATGCAGGAATAGACATGTCTATGATTCCATATAATTATGAGGTTTTTTGTGATGGTTTGGTGGAATTGGTTAATGAAGGAAAAGTTAAAGAGTCTCGTTTAGACGATGCAGTACGTAGGATTCTTAAAGTAAAATATGAACTTGGACTGTTTGAAACTCCAAATACAAACTATAAAGATTATCCTGAGTTTGGAAGTAAAACTCATGAAAAGGCTTCTTATGAAATGGCGGCTGAGGCCATTACTCTGTTGAAAAACGATTCAGGAATACTTCCGCTTAAAAAAGGAACAAAAGTATTGGTGGTTGGTCCTAATGCCAATTCTATGCGTACACTAAATGGAGCTTGGACATATTCTTGGCAAGGAGAGAAAACTCCAGAATTTGCTGCACAATACAATACAATTTTGGAAGCTGTTCAAAATGAAAATGGTAAAGAAAATACCACTTTTGTAGAAGGGGTTGCTTATAAAGATGGAGGGAGTTATTATGAAGAAGAGAAAAAAGATTTTGATAAAGCAATTGAAGAGGCTAAAAATGCAGAAGTAATCCTTCTTTGTTTAGGGGAAAACACATATACTGAAAAGCCAGGCGATTTAAACGATTTGTATCTTTCTGATTATCAAACAGAATTAGCTTTAGAGCTAGCAAAAACAGGAAAGCCTGTAGTTTTAATATTAAATGAAGGTCGCCCACGAATTATTTCTAAGTTTGAAAGAGAAACAAAAGCAATTGTTCAAGCTTATTTGCCAGGAAATTTTGGAGGAGATGCTTTAGCAGATATTATTTTTGGGGATGTTAACCCTTCTGGAAAATTACCTTACACCTATCCAAGATATCCAAATGCAACTATTTCTTACATTCATAAACCTTCCGAAGAGCAGAAAAAAGCAGAAGGGGTTTATAATTATGAAGCAGATTACAATCCGCAATTTCGATTTGGAGATGGTTTGAGTTATACTACTTTTGAATTCAGCGCTTTAAAATTAAGTTCAAAAAACATAAAAAAAGGAGAAAATGTTGAGGTTTCTGTAGTTGTAAAAAATACAGGAAAAAGAGAAGGGAAAGAAGTGGTAGAATTATATACTTCAGATTTATATGCTAGCAGCGTAACTCCAGATGTTAAAAGGTTACGCCGTTTCCAAAAAATAACTCTAAAAAGAGGAGAAAGCAAAACCGTAAAATTCACTTTAAATCCAAAAGATATGAGTTATTTTGGGCGTGAAGGAAATGAGATTTTAGAAGCTGGAGAGTTTGAAGTAATGATAGATAACTTGACAAGTAAATTTAAACTGACCCTCTAATTTAACCTACGAATTGGTTCCCCCGAACTAATTTTAAGACATCTTTAGAGCAAAGTCGATAAATTTATTTCGACTTTGCTCCTAAAGACAAATACTATTATTTTCCAGGGAAGTTTGCTTTTCTTTTTTCTAAAAAAGCGGTAGTTCCTTCTTTGAAATCGTCAGTTCCAAAACATTCTCCAAACGATTCTATTTCTTTTTTGTAACCATTGTTGCTGTAGCCAGCATTTATAGAATTGATAGCAGCTGCAATAGCTACGGGAGAATTGTTTATAATTTTTGTAGCTATTTTTTTACAACAAGGAATTAGGAGTTCTTGTGCCACCATTTGGTTAATTAATCCAGACATTAACGCTTGTTCTGTGCCAATCATGCCTGCGGTTAAAATCATTTCCATGGCACGTCCTTTTCCAACTAGTTGAGGAAGGCGTTGTGTACCTCCATATCCTGGAATTACTCCTAAAGAGGTTTCTGGCAATCCCATACGTGCATGATCGCTTGCTATTCTAAAATGGCATGCCATAGCCAATTCTAATCCGCCTCCTAAGGCAAAACCATTAATGGCAGCAATTACTGGAGTTTGCATTCTTTCTACCTGATTGAATAGCAATTCTTGTCCTTTAGCAGCAAGTTGAGAGCCTTCGTAAACCGAATAATTAGCAAACTCGGCAATATCTGCACCTGCAACAAAAGCTTTTTCTCCAGCACCAGTAATAATAATTACTCGTACGTCTTCATCTTCATCTAAATCTTTAAATGCATGATGGAGTTCTTCAATAGTAGCTTTATTTAATGCATTTAGTTTTTTGGGTCTGTTGATGGTAATTAAACCAATTTGGTCTTCAATTTCAATCAAAATGTTTTCAAAATCCATAGCTGTTTTTTTTTATTCAGAATGCGACTTAAATTTAGGAAAAGAAACTGTAAAAACAGTGCCTTTATCTAAAACAGACGACATACATATATGTCCGTTATACGTTTCTACAATATTTTTTACCATGCCTAAACCTAATCCCATACCACTAGTTTTGGTAGTAAATTTAGGTTCGAATATTTTTTCTTGATTTTCTTCAGCAATCCCAATTCCATTATCGGCAATAGAAATTTTTATAGTATCTTTTTCAGAATATACGTTTACAACAATTTTACCTTCTCTGTCTTCTGGAATTGCTTGAATAGCATTTTTAACTAAATTGGTAATAACTCTTATGAGTTGTGTACGGTCTAGTTTGGCAGTAATTTCTTTTTCATCAGCAATAAAACTTATATAGTCTTCATTAAAAATATCTACAGAAAGTCTAACCACTTCAATAACGTTGAGGGTTTCATTTTGTTGGGCTGGCATATTTGCAAAACTTCCAAAAGCAGAAGCAATATTGCTCATAGTATCGATTTGCTGAATAAGGGTTTTGGAAAATTCTTCTATTTTATGTTTTGCATTTTCATCGTTGGGGTCAAATTTACGTTGGAAACTCTGGACACTTAATCGCATTGGAGTAAGCGGATTTTTAATTTCGTGCGCTACTTGTTTAGCCATTTCTCGCCAAGCTTGCTCTCTTTCGCTTTTTGCCAAAAGAGTGGCGCTATTTTCCAACTCGTCAATCATGCCATTATAAGCATCTACTAAGGCGCCGATTTCTTCACTTGGGTCGTCCAAATAAATTTTTTGATTACGTCTGCTAAGTCTAGTTTGATATAATTTCTCACTAATAGCTTTTAAGGAACGGGTAATATATTTTGAAATAATATAGGCTAGCATAACTGCCAAAACCAACAATAAAATATAGACAGCAGCTAAGCGAAGTAAGAATTCTTTTAACTCATCGGTATTAAAAGTGTCGTCCTCGTAATAGGGAATGTGGAGAATTCCGATAGGTTTGAATTTAGGATCTAAAATATAGCTGTAAGACGATTGAAATCTGTCTCCCGCAGCTTTTGTTTTTTCTACATATCGTTTGGTTATGCTAGATGATAAACCATGAATTATTGCTTGGTCTAGCTTGCCATAATCATTGGCTGCTTCAATTCTAGGCTTGGAACTTATAATGAGATTTCCTTCGAGATCGTATACATTAAAATTAATATCTAATACATCAGACGCCTCGTAAATAGCATGTTTGTACTCTAAAATATACTTTAAATTCTCCGTCTTTACTTCCCAAGTGGTATTTTTTAAGATATAATCAATTTGAGCGTTAAGTTGGTCTTCTTTACGTTGGAGGTATTCTTTGTGGTAATCTTCTGCCTGATCTTTGTACTGAAATATTGTTACCCCTGCAATGAGTACAGAAGCTAAAATCACTATAAAAATCATAGTGATAAAAATGCGAGTACGAAGCGATAATTTATTGTACACAGACTAAATTTTTCCTCATGGATTAGTTTAAAAATGCAATTACTGAAACTAATTTCACCCTAAATATAACAATAATTACGCCAAGAAATAGCCCTTGTAAAGCGTGTCTTTTGTTTTATTGCTGAAGTTTTAAAAATGAAGCGTTTATTCTGCTATTTTATCGTGTACTTTAGTGTGCTTTCCGCCGTTCCAAAGAGTTAAAATATCGGTACCTACTTGAGCGCCACTTCCTGCGGCAATAGCAAACTGACTGCGCCCACCAGCTAGCGTTCCAGCTACATACAATCCTTCTGTAATTAAATGATTGTTGTTTTTAAGTTGGATTCTATTTTTATCAGCAGGACTTAAAGCATGTGGTTCTATGTAGTGTTTCAAACCATCTATGTCAAACATATCGGTATATCCCAATGCAACTACTATAATCTTAGCTTCGTAACTTTTTTTATTGGTAATAACGGTATAAATCCCTTTTTTTTCTTCAACAGAAAGAACTTTTTCATTTTCAATTTGAAGAACTTCTGGGTATAAATTAGCAAGTTGTTCTTTACCTTCCTTTAAAATTTGTGCTCCTGTAGTTCCTGGTGCAATACCTAAAACATTATTAAGCAAAGCCGATTGTAGGTGAGATGCTTTTTGATGCATTACAATACCTACTTTTTTATCTTTTGCATAGGGGGCTTTTTTTGCAGAACCCAGTACAAGCGCACATTGCATTCCAGCAGCTCCACCTCCAATAATTAAAGCGTCTAACATTACTCTTTTTCTTTAACTTTTTGCTGAATTTTTTTTGACTGATAAAAAATCATTAATAGTAGGATAGCGCAAAATGCAGCTATAATTCCAATTACAGCAATAAGACTATCTCCAGCAAAAGGATTATTTAGATCCAACATTGTTACGTTAAACCCTATCATGGCTACTGCAACTAAAATAAGTATAATTGTTAAAGTTTTCATCCGAAGTGAGATTTGAAATATTTTAATTTAAAATAAACCTGTTACGTTACTAGCAAATAACTTAACAGAAATGGCTAGCAAAATTACACCAAAAATTTTACGAATCACAGCCAATCCAGATTTACCTAGAATCTTTCCAATTCTGCTAGAAGATTTTAGCACAGCATATACTATAATTATATTGATAATAATAGCCAAAATAATATTTTCTACATGGTATTCTGCTCGTAAAGATAATAAGGTTGTCATTGTTCCAGCCCCAGCAATTAAAGGGAATGCTAGCGGTACAATAGAAGCAGTTTCTGGAGCATCATCTTTATAAAGGGAGATTCCTAAAATCATTTCTATAGCTAAAAAGAACAGGATAAAAGAACCTGCTACCGCAAAAGAATTGACATCAATCCCAATAAGTTTTAAAATCTCTTCTCCAATAAATAGGAAAGCAATCATAATAACAGCAGCAACAATAGAAGCTTTTTCAGATTGAATATGACCTACTTTATTCCTTAAGTCTACTATAATTGGCACATTTCCAACAATATCGATAACTGCGAAAAGGATCATTCCGGCAGTAGCTATTTCTTTAATGCTAAAATTCATTTCTTACAGATTTTGAAAATCGCTGCAAAGCTATAAATAACTAATTGATTTATAGTGGTAAAATAGATTAAAAAATAGCGAATTTTTTTACACTTTCAGCCCATCAAAAATGGTATATTTGCAGCATGTTTCAATTAGGAAAAACCATAGTATCCGAAGAGATTTTGGAGAACGATTTTGTATGCAACCTGTCGGCTTGCAAAGGTGCTTGTTGTGTAGATGGAGAGGCGGGAGCCCCAGTAGAAGATGAGGAAACGAAAATCTTAGAAGAGATTTTCCCTAAGGTAAAACCTTTTTTACGCAAAGAAGGCATCGAAGCTATTGAGCGCGATGGAACCTTTGTAAAAGGGGAAGATGGAGAGTGGGAAACGCCTTTGGTAAATGGAAGTGAATGTGCATATGTTACTTTTTCCGACAATGGAACTGCCTTGTGCGGTATTGAACAGGCATATAATGCTGGAGAAGTTTCTTGGAAAAAACCAATTTCTTGCTATCTATATCCTGTTAGAATAAAACAATATCAAGAGTTTGCTGCTGTGAATTATCATAAATGGCATATTTGTGATGATGCTTGTTCTCTAGGAAAAGAACTTCAAGTGCCTGTATACAAATTTGTAAAAGATGCTTTGATTGAAAAATTTGGAGAAGCATGGTATTCAGAATTAGAAGAAGTAGCCAAAGATTTGGGGCATTAATCTCTTGTGGATATTTTTAAATTCCTGAACTTTGTTGTTAGCTTATTTTGAGGTGGTTAATTTAAGACAATATATTTTGACTAATTACTTAAAAAGTTTCTTACATTTTCTAAACAGGCTATTATATTTTTTCATAATTTTTATTTCAGAAAAAGTATTTAAAATTCAATTTTTTTTACAGCACCTCTAGCGTTATTTTTATGTTGCTGAAAGTCATTGGTTTAATGTTTTTGGCTGATTATCGCAACATTGCAAAATATTCTAACGTTGTTTTTTGTTTAAAAAATGCTTATTTCAACAATTTGATTAACAATGTCTTAACATCCCTTTGTTTATCAGCGCTTAACATACATTTCAACAGTGCATGTTAAAAACTTTTAAAATTATTAATGTTAATAACCTTTCAATTTCGCCGTCATTTTTCAATCTTTGTTAGTCCCAGGTCACAAGAAATTTTCAAATAATAAAACGCTTAAAATCAGTAAGAAATGTCAACAGCTATAGAACCAATTTTACAAGAGAACAAAGACAGATTTGTTATTTTTCCAATTCAACACCACGATATCTGGGAATGGTATAAAAAACAAGAAGCATGTTTTTGGACTGCTGAGGAAATTGATTTACACCAAGATTTAACAGATTGGAATAATAAGTTAAATGATGATGAGCGTTATTTTATAAAACATATTCTAGCGTTTTTTGCAGCATCAGATGGAATTGTAAATGAAAATTTAGCAGAGAATTTTGTAAATGAAGTGCAATATTCTGAAGCTAAATTCTTTTATGGCTTCCAGATTATGATGGAAAATATTCATTCAGAAACATATTCATTGTTAATTGACACTTATGTGAAGAATGAAAAAGAAAAAGGACAACTTTTTAAAGCAATTGAAAACTTTCCTGCAATTAAGAAAAAAGCAGATTGGGCTTTAAAATGGATTGAGTCTCCAAGTTTTGCAGAACGATTAATTGCCTTTGCTGCTGTTGAGGGAATTTTCTTTTCTGGAGCTTTCTGTTCTATTTTCTGGTTGAAAAAACGTGGTCTAATGCCAGGATTAACATTTTCAAACGAATTAATTTCTCGTGACGAAGGGATGCATTGCGACTTTGCAGTTCATCTTCACAATACACACTTGAAGAATAAAGTAAGCAAGGAACGTATTAAAGAAATTATTGTTGAAGCATTAGATATCGAAAGAGAGTTTATTACCGAATCCCTCCCTGCAAGTTTAATTGGAATGAATGCTAAATTAATGACTCAGTATTTGGAATTTGTTACCGATAGACTTCTAGTAGAAATGGAATGTGAGAAAATTTATAATTCTACCAATCCTTTTGATTTTATGGATATGATTTCGCTTCAAGGAAAAACTAATTTCTTTGAAAAAAGAGTTTCAGAATACCAAAAAGCGGGAGTTTTAAGCAAAGATGACGAAGATCAGAAAATAAGCTTCGACGCAGATTTTTAAACAACGATATATTTAATAGGAGGCAACTCCGTAAATAAAAAATACACCTTAGTTCAAGTCTTGGGAAAACTTGAACAGGACTAACTATCCTTTAACTTTAAAATTTTGTAGCGTATGTATGTAATTAAAAGAGACGGTAGAAGAGAACCTATAATGTTCGATAAGATTACGGCACGAGTTCGTAAACTTTGCTATGGGTTAAACGAATTGGTAGATCCAGTTAAAGTTGCCATGAGAGTTATTGAAGGGCTTTATGATGGAGTAACTACTTCAGAGCTTGATAATTTGGCAGCAGAAATAGCGGCTACTATGACAACCACGCATCCAGATTATGCGCGTTTAGCAGCTAGAATTTCGGTGTCTAATCTTCATAAAAACACTAAGAAATCGTTCTCAGAAACAATGGCCGATCTTTATAATTACGTAAATCCAAGAACAGGAAAAGCGGCGCCACTACTTTCTGATGAGGTTTATGAAGTGATTCAGAAAAATGCAGATAAATTAGATTCGCTAATTATTTATAATCGTGATTTTGGGTATGATTATTTCGGATTTAAAACATTAGAGCGTTCTTACCTTCTAAAGCTAAACGGAAAAATTGCAGAGCGTCCGCAACATATGTTGATGCGTGTTTCTGTTGGAATTCATTTAGACGATTTAGACAGTGTACTTGAAACATACGAGTTAATGTCTAAAAAATATTTTACACACGCTACCCCCACTTTATTTAACTCTGGAACCCCAAAACCGCAAATGTCTTCTTGCTTTTTAATTACTACCAAAGAAGATAGTATTGATGGGATTTACGATACTTTAAAACAAACTGCTAAAATATCTCAATCTGCCGGCGGTATTGGCTTATCTATTCATAATATCCGCGCTACAGGAAGTTATATTGCTGGAACTAATGGTACTTCTAACGGAATTGTACCTATGTTAAAAGTTTTTAATGATACAGCTCGTTATGTAGATCAAGGAGGAGGAAAGCGTAAAGGATCGTTTGCAGTTTATATAGAACCTTGGCATGCCGATATTTTTGATTTCTTAGACCTAAAAAAGAACCATGGAAAAGAAGAAATGCGTGCTCGCGATCTTTTTTATGCCATGTGGATGCCAGATTTATTCATGAAACGTGTAGAAGAAAATGGGGAGTGGACACTTATGTGTCCGAACGAATGCCCGGGACTTTGCGATGTGCATAGTGATGAATTTGATGCCTTATATTTAAAATATGAAGCAGAGGGGAAAGGAAGAAAAACAATTAAGGCAAGAGAACTTTGGGAGAAAATATTAGAATCTCAAATTGAAACAGGTACGCCTTATATGCTTTATAAGGATGCTGCCAACAGAAAATCAAACCAAAAGAATCTAGGTACAATTCGTTCTTCTAACCTTTGTACCGAAATTATGGAGTATACATCTCCAGATGAGGTTGCAGTTTGTAACTTGGCTTCTATTGCGTTACCAATGTTTGTTAAAGGAAATGAATTTGACCACAAAGAATTATATAAAGTAACTAAGCGGGTAACTAGAAACTTAAACCGAGTTATCGATAGAAATTATTACCCTGTAGAAGAGGCGCGTAATTCAAATTTCCGTCATCGTCCAATTGGTTTAGGAGTTCAAGGATTGGCAGATACTTTTATAAAACTGCGTATGCCTTTTACTTCTGATGAAGCTAAAAAGCTAAATCAAGATATTTTTGAAACTCTTTACTTTGCTGCCGTTACTGCTTCTATGGAAATGGCAAAAGAAGAAGGTCCTTATGAAACTTATAAAGGATCGCCTATTTCTCAAGGAGATTTTCAACACAACTTATGGGGAATCAAAGACGACGAACTTTCTGGAAACTGGGATTGGGATAAATTGAGAAAAGAAGTTAAGAAAAACGGAGTTAGAAACTCACTTTTAGTAGCGCCAATGCCTACAGCTTCAACTTCTCAAATTCTAGGAAACAACGAATGTTTTGAGCCATATACCTCTAATATTTATACCAGAAGAGTACTTTCTGGGGAGTTTATAGTTGTAAATAAACATTTGTTAGAAGATTTGGTTGATTTAGGATTATGGACCGAAGAATTGAAGCAAGAATTAATGCGTGCTAATGGTTCTATTCAACATATTGAAACCATTCCGCAGGACATTAGAGATTTATATAAAACGGTTTGGGAGTTAAGTATGAAAGATATTATCGATATGTCTCGACACAGAGGATACTTTATCGACCAGTCGCAATCTCTTAACCTGTTTATGGAAGGGGCAAATTACGCCAAACTTACTTCAATGCATTTTTATGCATGGAAAAGCGGACTTAAAACGGGAATGTATTATTTAAGAACTAAATCGGCAGTAGATGCTATTAAGTTTACTTTGGATAATACTAAGAAAACGGAAAAAGTACCAGCAGAAGCGGCCGAGGTTAAGGCATCTGTAGCTGGAAAAGCAGCGCCTGTAGCAGTAGAACCGTTATCGCCACAAGAATTAAAAGAAATGTTGGCAAAATCGAGAGATGCTGAAGACGACGATTGTTTAATGTGTGGATCTTAGATCTTTTCATTTATATTGATAAAAGGGAAGTTGGTAATTACCAGCTTCCCTTTTTGATTTTTATACAGATAATTTTCCTCGATAATTGAGGTTTAAGTGCTTCAATGCTTACGACGAAATTTTTTTAGTTCGATTTTTATCAATGAAAATCGACAAAGGAGATTCACGAAAACAAAAATTAAAACAATAACAGTGAGCCAAAAAATGAACAGAAAACTTATTTAGAACGGAATTGCTTTCTGACTATTAAAATACTCTAAAACTTACGTTAATCAATATTAATATTTTGGACGAATTTTTTAGATATCTTATCTTAATGAAATGGAAAATGTATTAGTAGCGGGTGCCAATGGTACCACAGGAAAAATAGTAGTAGAACTTTTAAATGAATCTCAATATTTCTCGCCAATTGCGATGGTTCGGAAAGAAGAACAGCTAAAACAATTTCAAGAGAAAGGTGTAAAAACCATTTTAGGCGATTTGGAAGAGGATCTAGCGCATGCAGTAAAAGATGTAGATAAAGTTATTTTTGCTGCAGGATCGGGTGGAAAAAAGGTTGTAGAAGTAGATCAAGAAGGTGCAAAGAGATTAATTGATGTATCTAAAGTAGCAGCAGTTAAAAAGTTTGTGATGTTAAGTTCTATGGGAGTGGATAATCCAGAATCAATTGCTCAGTTAAAAGATTACTTAGTAGCAAAGCAAAAAGCCGATAGTCATTTAAAAGAAAGCGGCCTAAATTATACAATTGTTAGACCTGGAACTTTAAAAAATGATGCAGGAATTGGCAGTATAGCATTAAAAAGGAATCTTAATAAAAGAGGCGAAATAAGTAGAGCAGATGTGGCTCAAACATTAGTACGGGTGTTACACGATAATGCAGCAAACAATGCAGTGTTTGAAATTATTGAAGGGGATACTTTAATTGCAGAAGCAATAGATAAATTTTAAGATTTTAGAGAGTTAGCTCTATTATTGTTTTGAATAGTGAATTACAAAAAAAAGTAGCTATCTAAAAAGTATCCAAGCTTAGTTTGACAAGTTCAAATTACTTTTTAGATAGCCATTTTTTTTATAGAAGTAAAATTTTACGTTTATAAATTGGCGTTAGTGTTTTGCTATTTACGCTCCCATTTTTTTAATCCTAAAAGTTTTTCACCTAATTCGGTAAGTTCAGCCGTAGGATAATTCTGTTCCCGTTTATGTGGATCTCCAGGAAAGGCATATCCCTCGGGAGCTGTTTTATTTCTCCAAGAATTAATACGCCATTCTTTTAATTCGCTATTGTTTTCTTCCGCAGGCATCATGGAAATGTACTGAGCTATTCTTACTTTGTCTGAGTTGTTTGGGCGTATTCCATGAGGTTCACTACTATTAAAAATAAGTAAATCTCCAGCTTCCATTGGTACTTTAACAATTTTATCCTGTAGATTACTCACATCTGGTTTAAAATGATCTCTATCTTCTGGCTGTGTAAGTTTCCAGGTGTCGTAATTTTTATACAACCACGGAATGCATTGAAAACCGCCCATGTTTGGGTCTGTTTGATCTGCTAAAGCTAAAACACCTTGTACGTTTTGGGGCTTTGTTTCTGGATCATAATCCCAATGTATAAATCCTTTATATTCAAACCCTGGTTTTAACGGAAAATTTAAATTTGCTCTGTCAATAGTTACCCATAGTTTTTCTATTCCCCATACATCTACAAAAGCATCATATACTTTTTGAGTTTGTCTATTATTCCATAAATGCTGGTTGTTATATACTTCTATCATTCCAGTACCCGTAAGTTCTTTCATCTTCATTTCGGTATACGCTTGTGCATACCAAGTTTTACTATTATTAGGGTTTTTACTTTCAAATTCCCATAAAAAATCAGCAGTTTCAGTTGCTTGTTTTTTTGATACTGCATTTTTAATTACCACATAGCCGTTGTGTTTCCAAAATTCCCATTGTTCCATGGTAAGTACTCGCAATGTGTTTTCTGATGCATTTTCTCTTAACTGATGTACGCTACTTTTGGACATCGAAGGGTTTCCAGGAATATCTTGATGGTCATTTTTAATTTTTCTCATTTTTATGCTATTTTAATTGTTTAATATTTATTTTTTAAGCTATTTACTTGAGACAAAATTAAAATAGATGTGTTTTTATTAATTTATCAATTTTAGCATATATTTGAAGTATTTTGATAATTTTAATGAATAAACTATCATTTTAATCAATTTAGAACAATTGAGTACATATTTGAAGAATTGCTATATCATGTCTACATTCATATAAAACCAAATAAATGAAAACTCAGCTTGAAAGTATTCAGCCTAATTTTAATAGTTCCTTTAATTTACTAAGGAATGATTATTTAAGTGATACTTTTTTATGGCATTTTCATCCAGAATATGAATTGGTTTATATTGATAATGCTTCTGGAACAAGACATGTAGGAAATCATATTTCAAAATACAAGGAAAGTGATTTGGTTTTTATTGGGAGTACTATTCCACATCTTAATTTTGATTATGGAGTAAAAACACCCTACAACAATATTGTATTGCATATTCATCCAGATTTTGTAGTCAATGTATTAGAGAAAACTCCAGAGCTTTTTCTTATTTTAAAGATGTTCCAGAAGGGACAGCATGGGCTTTCTTTTCCTGAACCTATCAAGGTTCTGGTAGGAAAAAAAATTAAAAAATTAGGGAATCTTAATGCTTTTGATAGGTATCTGGAAGTATTAAAAATATTTGAAATAATTGCTAATTCTGATTTTAAACTGCTTCATGAAAAACCTTTTATCAATCAGTTCAGTTTAAAGGAACAAAAAAGATTGCAACTTATCTATCAATATACAGAACAACATTACCATAGCAAAATAACAATTAACACAGTGGCCAACTTATGCAATTTGAGTAATGAAGCTTTTTGTAGGTATTTTAAAAAGGTTACAGGAAATTCTTTCATCACTTTTTTAAATCAATACCGTATTAGTAAGGCAAAAACGATTATGATGAGTGGTAAAAATGTTTCGGAAGCTTGTTTTGAAAGTGGTTTTGAAAGTTTGTCTTACTTCAACAGAATTTTTAAGAAAGTAACTCAAGAAAATCCTAGTCATTTTATAAATCAGCTTCATAAGTAGAATGTTTATTTCTAGGCAAAAAAAATTGGATAGCAAAGCTACCCAATTTTTAAAATAGTATGTTTTAGAAATGTTATTTCTCTTCTTCGGTAATAATTTCAGCTTTAGGAACCGAGCTATCATATTGATCATTATAAAGCTCTAAAAGATTCATAGTAGCTACTACAAGGTCTTTAGTCTCTGTTAATAAACTGAAATAAAGCGAAGTGTTTTTTGGACTCGATTCTTCCGTACGAGTTCTAGAAATTTGTTTTTCAATTTTCTTACTCACACTTTTTAATAAACCTTCTTTTTCTTTAAGAATAGAGCTAATATCGTCAAAAGTACGTGCATCAAAGGTCTTTTTGATGTTTTTAAATAAAGACTGAATATCATTCTGAAGGTCTAATAATTCTCGAGTTTGATTAAACTTTAGCTTTTTATGATTGTTATTTACGTGCTTGTAAGACGATTTTCCTATGTACTCTAAAGATTGAGCCATGTCTTGAAGATAGCCTAAAACATTAATGTAAAAATGACTAGCACCAACGCTAGATTCATCTAAATTTTTAATAAAATAGAATACACTTTCTTGCAATTCATCAATCTCAGAAGTTAGTTTATCATTTCCTTTCTTAGATTTTTTGAGCTGTTTTAAATCTTCTTTTGAGAGACCAGTAATAGCATCTGTATAAATTTTATAAGATCTATTAGCTACCGCTCCAATGTTGTCTGCACTTTCCTCAATAACCCCTTGGATAGAGCTGCTTTCTGCTCTATTTAGGCTGTCTTCTTCTTTTATTCCGCTAGATTTCTTTTTGTAGTTAATATAATTTCTTACTAAAAGAACAATTGCGAAGAATAATAAAATAGCAATTGCTGCTGGCCCACCAATGTATATTAAGTATGCCATAGTAGCCGCTGCAATAAATGCAGAAAAGGCTGTGAAAAACCATCCACCAATAACATTAAAAACTCCAGCTACACGGTAAACTGCACTTTCACGCCCCCAAGCTCTATCTGCCAAAGAAGACCCCATTGCAACCATAAAAGTTACATAAGTTGTAGACAAAGGTAATTTCATTGAAGTGGCAATAGAAATTAAAATACCAGCAATCATTAAGTTTACCGAAGCTCTAATTAAATCGAAGGCAGGAGCTTCGTGGTTTTTATCTTTACCAGTTTCTACTGCAGGTTTTTCAAATTGGGCATTTAGTTTGCGTTGCGTTTCTTTAGGAAGTAATAAGTTGATGCCTTGACTAGTTTTTGTAGAAGCTCTAACAACCCATCTAGATAATAAATTAGGCTGAAATTTCTCTTTTCCTTCGTTCTGTCTAGAAAGTCTAATTTCTGTTTCAGCAACAGATCTAGCTTTTTTAGAAAACCATAGTGTTAACACCATTATTCCTCCTGCAATAAAAAGTAATAGTGGTTCTGTTGGTACTTTTTCTGCAAGAGAACCCATGGCAAATTGATCTGGTGCAACGCCAGAAACCGACCAAGCTTCATAAGAGTGATAAGCTGCCATTGGAACCCCAATAAAGTTTACCAAATCGTTACCAGAAAAAGCCAATGCAAGTCCAAAAGTCCCCATTGCTATTACTATAATGAGGATGTTTCTTTTGAAGATTTTCATGTATAACTGTGAGAATAATGTCCAGAAGATAAAACTTCCTATTAGAACAAAAATCTCATTTCCTTCTGTAATTTCTTTAATGTTACTGTAATAAGGAGTTCCTTTTAGTCCTTTCATAAAAATGAAATAGGTAATTCCTGTTAAAGCGAATCCACCGAAAAGAGCTCCAAAATGCTTCATCTTTTTTTCATAATGAAAAGAAAATATAAGTCTGGATATAAACTGAACAATTGCACCAACTGTAAAAGCAATAACTACGGAGAGTAAAATCCCAGAGATAATTACAAGAGCTTGATCTGAGTTTATGTATTTTGATAAATCGGCTAGTGTTTCGGTGTCTGATGCGCCAATTTTTATTAATGCTACTGCTACTGCGGCTCCTAATAATTCAAAAACAATAGAAACTGTTGTAGAAGTTGGCATTCCTAAAGTATTGAAAAAGTCGAGTAATAGAATATCTGTAATCATTACAGCCATGAAAATAATCATGATCTCATTAAACATAAATTCTTTAGGAATAAAGATCCCTTTACGGGCAACTTCCATCATTCCGCTAGAAAAAACAGCTCCGATAAAAATTCCTAAACTGGCAATTATCATTATAGATTTAAACGAAATTGCTTTAGAACCTATTGCAGAATTTAAGAAGTTAACGGCATCGTTGCTAACTCCTACAACAAGGTCGGCTATAGCAAGAATTGCCAAAGCTACAATCATTAATAAGTAGATATTCTCCATAACATCAAATATAATTATTCTTATTTATATAACTACTTACCATTCAGTTTTTTACAAGCAAGTAGTCTATTGTCTTGATACTAAGTATCAAATATTTTTACTCGATAATCGAGATTTAAATGCCCCAAGGCAGTTTACTATTTTAAAAATGAACCTCAATTTGTAGTCTAGCTAGAAGCTGATTGCTATCTTCAACTATTGATAAATAGCTAAAATCTGTCTGAACTTTTAGTTTATGACCAACAATGTATTTTGAAATTCCTAATGTATATTGGTTTTCTGTGCTTTTTAAAGTTAACGATCTGTCTAGATCTATATTAGTATAACGGGTACTTACTTCCCAGTTATTTTTAAATAAATATCCAGTTTGTAAATTTAAGCCATTTCCTACAGCTACAATGTCTCCTGTTAAACTTCCGTCAGAATTTTTTGCAATAGGGTCATCGGCATTTCTATCGGCATATTCTCCCATAAAAGAAAAACCATTATATTTAAAAACAACATCTACAAATAGTGTAGAAATATCTGTTTGATATTCTCCAACATCATTTTGCATAAAAGTCCCCATATTACTACGTGTTTTTATAGCATCATCATTAAAATCGTAGGTGGCGGCAACCATAAGTTTCGGTTTTTCTTCTCTTTTTAAGGCTGAGCCTTGGTATTCGTTATTACCTTTAAAGGCTCCAAAAGGAAGTAATTCAAGTCGACTAGTGTATTGATAGCCTCCTTTATTTCCTACGGTTACATTTCTTCCTTCTCCTTGAGAAAATGCAAAGCTCTCTCTTATTAAAAAATTAGGAGTAGCGTACCAAAAGTGTCTTAGTTGTGCTCCAATGTCTCTGTCAATATTGAACTGTGCATTTAGAAGAGAACGATCTACAAATTGAAGATTCCCAGAAGAGATTACACGCTCTACGTTTCCAGGAAGCTTTGTTTGTCCAGCCCAAAGGCTAAAGTTTTTATAAAAATTCCATTTAATTAAGGCATCGTATATGTATCTAGGCGTGTTATTAGTGTAAATAGAACCGCCAGAAATATCCCTGTTGGATAAACCGATTTCAATTTTGTACGTAAGTTTTTTACTGAGAATGAAGCCGTCAAATTTTAAACGGGCTCTACGAATTAAAAAATTGGTTTCAGAATTGTTTATCTCACCATTCGCTTCGTTCCATGTAGCGGTGCCTAGCAACTGCATTCTAGTAGCGAATTTCATACTCCATGTGCTGTCTTTTCCAACGATATTTAAAATTCCTTTACCAAAGCGTGGTGCTTTGATTTCTTGTGCATTCAATAGACTGCATGAGAAACCAAACAGCAATAACGCTGTTAATAAATATTTCATTTCCTTCTTAGTTTTTGTCGCTGCAAAGAACAGATTGTAATGTTAAGAAATTGTTTCCTGAATATTATATAATTAAGAATAATATACAAAAAAAGAGGCTGCCTTTTCAGACAGCCTCGCATATTTCGGTAACTAAGTCGACAAAAACTAAAAGCTAATGAAATATCTATATGTTTAAACAATACGGCAAAAATCAATTTTTAGGTTGAATACAATGTAAATAAATAATTAAGTTAGTATTAATTTTAGCTAATATTAGAGTTATTATTTTTAAAAAGTTTCTTTTTTTAACCATTCTCTACAGTATCTTGCAAGTCTAAATTTGTAGTATGAATTGGGAACAATTACTCTCGCTTAAAAGGTTTAACGACACGCATAAAAGACTTCGAAAAGAACAAGATGAAACCCGTTTGGGGTTTGAAGTTGATTATGACAGAATTATATTTTCTTCTGCTTTTAGAAGTTTACAAGATAAAACGCAGGTAATTCCGCTTTCTAAAACAGACTTTGTGCATACTAGACTTACCCATAGTTTGGAAGTATCTGTGGTAGGGAGAAGTTTAGGAAGAGCAGTAGGGAAGGCAATTTTAGAAAAACATCCTTATTTGGCAGAGGTGCATGGGTACAAGTTTAACGATTTTGGGGCAATTGTTGCCGCTGCCGCGCTTTCTCATGATATTGGGAATCCTCCTTTTGGACATAGTGGAGAAAAAGCTATTGGGGAGTATTTTAAGAATGGAAAAGGAGAAAAATACAAATCGCAATTAACCGATAAAGAGTATCAGGACTTGATAGATTTTGAAGGTAATGCTAATGGATTTAAAATTTTAACTGAAACTCGTAAAGGAATTATCGGTGGTTTACGATTAAGCTATGCTACTCTCGGAGCTTTCATGAAATACCCTAAACAATCCCTTCCAAAGAAACCTACTGGTAAAATAGCGGATAAAAAGTTTGGATTTTTTCAATCTGAGAGGCCTGTTTTTGAAGATGTAGCAAATGAATTAGGACTTTTACAAACTAGAACTGGAGAAGAGTTATCCTATGCTCGGCATCCATTAACATTTTTAGTAGAAGCTGCAGACGATATTTGTTATACTATTATAGATTTTGAAGACGGAATAAATCTAGGGTTAATCCAAGAAGAATATGCGTTGGAATATCTTATAAAACTTGTTAAAGATTCTATTAATACCGATAAATACCATTCTCTTACTACAAAAGAAGATAGACTTGGTTATTTAAGAGCACTTTCTATTAACACATTAATTGCCGATGCAACTAGGGTCTTTATTGAAAATGAAGACGCTATTTTAAAAGGAGATTTTCATGTTTCACTACTAGAAAAATCTAAATATAAAGCGCAAATAGAAGATATAATTAGTTTAAGTGTGGAAAATATATATCGAAGTAATGAAGTGCTTCAGAAAGAAATAGTAGGATATAAAATTATAAATCAGCTTTTAGATGTTTTTTGCGGGGCTGTCATGAGAAAAAGTGAGGATTGTGCTACCAATTATGATAAACTTATATTGAATTTACTTCCTGAAAAGTATAAAATAACTACGGGAGGCTATGAGTCTTTACTTTCTGTTACGCAATTTGTTGCTGGCTTAACAGATGGAAATGCACTTTTGATTTTCAATAAAATAAATGGAAACTTGGTTTAGTTGTAGCTCATTTACCTTAATGTAGAACTTATCTACATGCATAATCAGAGCGCGTGCTTTGAGAAATTAAAACCCTCTATCTATGAGGGATTAAAAATTATAAATAACTCCTACGCCCAACGATTGTTTAAATTGAATTCGGGGGCCATAAGTAATTTTTTCACTTGTATTTGGATTTTCAATTTCTTCAAACTTAATATCGTTATCGTAAATAAGTTGGGTGCCTATATTTGCCACCACATAGTCGTTTACTTTAAATTCTACGTCAATTAACCAGTTAATATCTATATTTCCGAAGCTGTTCAAATAATCGCTATATAATGTTAATCTATTAGAGAGAAACATGTCTTCGTAAATTTTAGTTTGATAGGAGTTGGTTATTAAAAAACCTAATTCTGTAACTATATTTTTACCATCTTTTATTTTTACTCCATTAGCGTCGTAAATTGCTTTGTCAACACCAAATGCTCCTTGGTCGGCTAAATCTTGATCCAATACAATAGTTGATTTTTGAGTTATTGGAGAGATGTATAATTTAAAATCTTTATTTTCAGGAGAAAATTCACTACCAAAACCGAAGAGGAAATACCCCGGTGCCATAAATCCTGAAATTGGGTCATCGGTATTTGGATATTTATAACCGTTGGAAAATTGAGTGTTAAAGTTTGCTTTGGCAGAGAAATACCAGCTTGATAAATCTTCCATTCTAAAGCCTAAGGTGGAATTTACTGCAAAAGCATCTTCTGTTTTACGTATTTTTTGACCTTCTTGTACATTCAAACCATAACGCATAATCATTTCGTTATTCCACTGTACTTTTTCATGCTTATAATTTCTTTCGAATTGTGCATTTCCCAAACCGCTAATAGAATTGTTTCCCCCGGCACTCCAGTTTACAAAAGCAATTTCGCTAATATTAACACCTATTTTATTAATGCGCTTCCATCTTGGAGGTAGCGGCTTATATTCTTTTATAATTTTGGATAAATTAACGGTGTCCTTTCCAGAAATAATAAAAACTTCTTTAGTTCTTGAATTGGTATAAACATGTTGGTCGTCATCTTGTGCTTGAGCCAACGTTAAGAACATGAAAAAGAAGAGAATGAAAGAAATTCTCATTTTAAAACTTGAATATTAGTTAGGTTATACAAAAATGGTAAAAAAAGCTATCTTATAAAAATTTATTAATTTGATATGCAATACTCTCAGGATCTATACCTGCAATTTGCTGTAGTTCTTCAACGGTTCCTTGCTCAATAAATTGTTCGGGAACTCCTAAGAATTTAATCTTTTTTGTGTAATTATTAATAACAGCAAATTCGGCTATGGCGCTTCCCATCCCACCTTTTAAAACCCCATCTTCAACGGTAATGATGGTTTTATATTTGGTGAAAATTTGATGCAGCATTTCTTTATCTAAGGGTGCAATAAACCTTAAATCGTAATGAGCAATTTTATCGGTTTCTGTGCTTTCAATCGCTTTTGTTACATTTTTAGCCATATTACCTATGCTAATAACGGCAATTTCACTTCCTTCTTTTAGTAAAACACCTTTTCCAATCTCAATTTTTGTAAATGGTTGTTTCCAATCTAAGGTAACACCCCTACCACGTGGATACCTTATGGCTATTGGAAAGTCCAATCCCAATTGAGCGGTATACATTATGTTGCGAAGTTCAACCTCATTTCGGGGTGCGAAGATGATGAGATTTGGAATGCATCTTAAATATGCAATATCAAAAACACCATGGTGTGTTGCTCCGTCTTCTCCCACCAGTCCAGCTCTGTCCAAACAAAAAATTACAGGGAGTTTTTGCAGAGCTACATCATGTACAACTTGGTCATATGCGCGTTGTAGAAAGGTTGAGTAAATATTGCAAAAAGGAATTAAACCTTGGGTTGCCATTCCAGCAGCTAAGGTAACTGCGTGTTGTTCTGCAATTCCAACATCAAAGGCTCTTTCTGGAAATTGTTCCATCATGTATTTTAAAGAGCTTCCAGTAGGCATAGCAGGAGTAATTCCAACAATTTTCTCATTCTTTTTTGCAAGCTCTATAATGGTGCTTCCAAATACGTCTTGATATTTTGGAGGCTGTTTAACGTTGGGTTTTATTATGAGTTCGCCAGTTAGTTTGTCAAATTTTCCTGGTGCATGGTATTTTACTTGGTCTTCTTCTGCTTTTTTTAAGCCTTTTCCTTTAGTGGTGATAACATGTAAAAACTTTGGCCCTTTTATTTTTTTTAAACGTTCTAATTCTTTTAAAAGGCGTGGTAAATTATGGCCATCTATTGGACCTCTGTAATCAAAGTTTAATGCTTTGATGATATTATTTTTAGCAAGCTGTCGGTCTTTTTTTACATTGGTAAGATATTCTTTAAGAGCACCAACACTTGGGTCAATTCCTATAGCATTATCATTTAAAATAATGAGCAAATTGGCATTGCTGACGCCTGCATGATTTAGTGCCTCAAAAGCCATTCCGCTAGCAATAGAAGCATCTCCAATAACTGCAATATGTTGTTTTTCGGTTTCGCCTTTTAGGTTTGATGCCATTGCCATTCCAAGCGCTGCTGAAATGGAAGTGGAGCTGTGTCCAACCCCAAAAGTATCGTATTTGCTTTCCTCTCGCTTTGGAAACCCGCTGATGCCATTTAATTGTCTATTAGTGTGGAAGATTGATTTTCTACCAGTTAAAATTTTATGACCATAGGCTTGGTGACCAACATCCCAAATTAATTGATCTGCGGGAGTGTTAAAAACATAATGTAGTGCAATGGTAAGTTCTACCACGCCTAAACTCGCTCCTAAGTGCCCTTCTTTTGTTGCAACAATATCAATAATAAAATCTCGCAATTCTTTTGCTAAAAGGGGAAGTTCTTCTTTGTTTAATTCTCGAAGATCTTCAGGGAGGGTAATGTTGTCTAACAGCGTTTGCTTCATCTTACAAAAATACAAACAAAGCATTATTATTTTGCATAATTTGTCTCTAAGTTCAATGCCTTAGTTATAAGCTTTTATTAGCTGAAGTTGAATTTGATTTTTTTATTTGAAGCTCTATTGAAGGATTTATTTTAAAAAGGAGTCATCACCAAAAAGGAAATGAATAAAGCAAAGGTTTTATAGTAATTTCAGTTTAGTCTTTTCTCTTTTTCTTACAGCGAAGCGGTCTTATTTCTTTGTCTAGATTGTACTGTATATTTATATGAAATATTGAAATAAATACTTGTTCTTGCTGAAAAATATTTTTATTTCAAATTGTATCTTTGTTTTTATGATAGAACCTTTTGACGATTCCTATTTTATGAAAAAAGCCATGCAGGAAGCGGAAGCTGCTTTTGATAGTGGTGAAATTCCTGTTGGGGCTGTGGTAGTGGTAGATAATAGGATTATTGCTCGTGCACATAATCTTACGGAAACCTTAAACGATGTTACAGCCCATGCCGAGATGCAGGCAATTACTGCTGCTGCCAATTTTTTAGGCGGGAAATACTTAACGGGTTGTACGCTTTATGTTACTTTGGAACCTTGCCAAATGTGTGCCGGAGCTTTGTATTGGAGTCAGATTAGTAAAATTGTTTATGGAGCAACCGACGAAAACCGTGGGTTTAAAACTATGGGAACAAAATTACATCCCAAAACTGAAGTTGTTTCTGGTGTAATGGAGCAAGAAGCGTCAAGCTTGATGAAACGTTTTTTTATTGAAAAACGTAATTTGAACTAATCTAATCTTAAACTATTAATAGATAGCATTTAACTATTGGTTTATCTGTTAGTCTATTGTATCGAGGAATTTTTAGTTGAATATTACTAGGAAGACTTCTTTTTCTTCAAAAGAATAAGATTAAAAATGCTAATACTAAAAGCGGTTACCAAGAAAGAGACTCCAATAATTCTATTTTTCAGTATAAAAAACTAAGCACTCCTAATACTATAAATATTATTGTGAGTGTAAACATTACATATTTTACTCGATAATCGAGATTTCAATACTCCGAAGCTTGCCTCGAAATGTTTTTTTAGTTTTTCCTT